>ENA-OFCD01000080-OFCD01000080.1-metagenomes-genome-assembly--contig:-NODE-80-length-60148-cov-5.307540_pt1 | contig 60148 bp, 53 predicted proteins | sample MGYA00153392_OFCD01 | MGnify analysis MGYA00153392 | reverse complement strand
CTCGGAACAGCCTTTCGGGAGAAACGATGTAGGCTGAATGCTGCAGGTAGGCTTACAGCGGCAACGCTGTGGGCGAATTATCTTGCCGCCCTGTTTCAGCGGAGGCAACCTGCAACCGCTTCAGCTGATTCAGCTACACAGTGAGCTTACCGTATCGTAACTTCCACGCGCTTAAACAGCAAGGGGCCTTCAGAATGGGCCGTTGCGCTTGATGAATTGCTCATACAGCAGCATCGCCGAGACTATCGCAAAAAAAGCCATGTTGTCGGCAAAGCAGGTAGCGCGTCCCGTGCGACATTTTTCAAAAAGTTTATTTTTCGCAATTGCATCGAAGTATCCCGCATGAGAAATTTTTGTGGTGATAAAAAGATCAGCGACATAATCCACGGGCTTTCTAGAATCAAAAAAACTGGCGCTGTCAGGCGCACGATAGGGCTGCTTTGTGCGCGCGCAAACCGATTCCAGAAGTAAGCCTTTCATCGATTTTTGAGCAAATATTTCTCAGTGAGTCCACGCATCTTCAGATGAGGCGGTAGCCGATTGGCGAATTCAATGACGCGGTGATCCAAAAACGGGAAACGACCCTCGATTGAATTGGCCATCGCAACGCGATCCCCTTGCGAGCTTAGCAATTAGCCGTTCTTTGCGCATATCCCACGCTGGACCACGACGCAGCGCATCGCTTAATTTTTTTCCTCCGGCATGCGAGATAGTATTGTAGAGGTTGATCCATATGCCGCCATCCTGTCGACACTCCCGAATGGCATCAACAGATGGTCTCCGACGGGCCGCGACCAATATGTTGAAGCGCACACGCTGACGACTGGCTAATCGCGATGCTCTATGCCATCGTTAAAAAATGCCTGCGTAAATGCACGGCCCGACGCGGGAGAATTTTTAAGATACGGATACAGTCGCTCAAGAATACGTGGCCGCATTTTTGAATTCGGCTGACGCGAGATAAAACGGCGGAGTTTTGCTTCTTTGAACAAATCATAGCCACCGAATACTTCGTCTGCGCCTTCACTGGTTAACACCACCTTATAGCCTGCTTTGCGCACATGCTGCGAGAGCAACATAAGTGGCGTTGGCGCGGTGCTAACAATTGGCGTTTCGGTGCGGAAAATAGTACGCGCAAATGCGGCGGCAATGACTTGACGCCTTCTAACAAGGCGCGCGGTGCCAGTAGTGCTTAATACGTACAAATCTGGCTGATAGCGCTTGAATCCAGCATGCGGCTGACTTCAGGTTATGAAAACAAAGCTTCTGATTCCGACGCAAAAAGCAAGCGCCCGGCAGTTTCGGTGTAAAACCGCGGGCAAATACCCGTGCGATCTCTGGCTAAAACCAGTTTTTTCTGTTTTTCATCCCAAAGCGCGATCGCGAATTGTCCATACAGATTATCGACAAATTTTTCGCCATATTGATCATACAAATGCACGATTACTTCAGTGTCAGATTGCGTATAAAAATGGTGGCCGAGAGTCATTAGTTGGGCGCGTAATTCGACGTAATTAAAAATTTCGCCGTTGAAAATAACCCAAACCGTTTTATTTTCGTTGTGAATGGGCTGATCGCCACTGGCGATGTCGATGATGCTGAGGCGGGCGTAAGCAAATCCAAGCTTGTCGTCAATAAACGATCCCGTGCCGTCTGGACCGCGATGATGAAGGCGGTCGATCATGGCGGACAGGTCGAGCCGGTCTGGCTGTTTCGCGCTTTTTATATTTAGAATTCCTGCAATGCCGCACATTATCATTTTCCTCTCAGCCAAATGCTACCTCAAGATGCCAAGAGTTTTACGATAACCCGTTAAGTAGTGTGCTTGTATGCAAAAGTCGCGTTGGAGTGAAGTATGTTGACTTGATCGAGGCGCATTTGGGGAGTGCGCGCAGTCTTTTAGTCGCTTTATAACGACGGCTTTTCAAATAGTTTTGTCCGGACGCGCGCGCAGAGCTTGATTCAAGTCATTTAAGGCGCGCAATCAGCTGTAGCTATTTTATGTGCGGCGTTCTCAAATTTGTATTTTTAAGCTGCAATTCTCGTGTGTGCGGCCGTAATTTTAAGCAATCTTCGGCTCGGCTCTGCTTTAAACAAAAGCAAAAATGCGATTCATTTAATAATTTGGCATGTTAAATGCTCGGACTCGGATGCAACAAGTTGTATTGATGTGTATGAGTTCTATAAAACGGAAACACATCTCACTAACTAAACTGCAACATGGAATATCTCGCTATGACATTCTAATTTACGGTTGTTTAGACCAAAAATCTAAAACTCCCTTCGGAGCCCCAAGTGCATACATTCATCAAAAATCATATTGCGCGAATCGCAATATGCCTGCTTTCTTGTTCTGCTACGCTAGTAAACTCTCAGTCGTGCCCAGTAGGCAGCACCCCCACTACGGGGCCATCCGGCGCACATCCTAGAATATGGCTTTCGGATTCCGCCACCTTTTCCCGGTTAACCTCTGCCGCCAAGGCGAATACTGCAAACTGGGTGCGCTTAAAAGATGCATGCGATACAAAATCACCGTCTTATGAATATCAAGGCACTGAACAATTTCGCTTTATTCTTGCGAATGCCTTGTGCTACCGAGTTACTAAGGCAATTTCGGGAGATGCGGCAGCGAATCCATATGGAAAAAAGGTAATTGATCTGCTTCAAAGTACGACCTACCCCGTCCTGAGTTTTACTAAGTACTCAACAGATTCTGGCTATGGCATCCGAAACTATGTCCCAGCGATGGCGATTGCCTATGACTGGCTTTACGACTACCCAGGCCTGACGACATCACTTAAATCAGATATTGCGACGCGAATGAAGGCTTGGTTGACCTGGTTCGCGGTGAATGGCTATTCGCGAGGCCAGTACATCGCCAATTACGACACCGGCCATATGATCGCTCAAGTACTTTCCTCCATTGCGCTATATAACGAGGATGTGCAATCAGCCACGTTGTGGAACGATGCGCTCACCCACTACAACGGTGCAAGGACCCTCTTTGATAAATCAATGCCCGGCGGCCACTGGCCTGAGGGGTGGAATTACGGCTCGACTGTTTATCAACAGTATCTGTGGGCTGCGTCGGCCATGAATATCGCAACCAATGATGCCAGTTACCTAAATTTTAATTGGTTGAACAATAACGTTGTTTTCAAAATGAACGCGATTTCACCAGACGGAAAGTTTTTCTATGATGACGGTACTTGGTCTGGAAACGGCCATGGTTACCCTAGCATGGAGGATATGATCTCTGCGGGCTTTGCCTTTGGATGGACAAGTACGAATGGCCAGATTGCACGAAGCTATACAGATCGCATGATCGCGGGCGGCGGTTCGTTTAATTATCCGCTGGAAGAATGGAAGCCGTTCCTGTTCTACGATCCTGCTTCTCAGGCCTCTGACTTGTCGTCACTTTCAAAGTCCTACCATGCCAAAGGCACGGGCCTAGTGACGATGCGATCAGATTGGGGGCTAGCATCCGGTACGTGGGCGAGCTTCATGGCGGGGCCATACCTTTCATACGAAGGCGAGCAGGATAAAGACCAAGGGCATATCGAAATTTACAAAGGTGCACCTTTGTTGATCGATACGTCGCATGATTACTATGGGCCGTCGTATACGACAAACACGCTTTTTCATAATAGCTATACGCTTGAAGGCCGTACAGATACCATATACGGTGGTCAAGACTCATACACCTCAGATTGTCCTAATCCAACTGGATCAAATCCGATTGGTATCAATGCCTATGCTGATAGCGGTGCATACGTTTTCATCTCTGGTGAATTTTCAGCGGCCTACCAGACCAAGCCCATAGATCCATCACTATGTGGCGCCTCGCCTGCTACTTGGTTGAATAGGAGTACTTTTTATCTGCGCCCCGACTTGTTTGTGGTTTACGACCAAATTCAGAAAGCCAGCAACCAGACTGCTTTGGTGCCCAAAATGCACTTGCATTTTGCGACTTCGGTAACCGCACTAGGCGGCAGTAATCGCCAGTTGTCAATCGATAATGGCATCGGCCGTTTACAAATGGTGACTGTATTGCCTGCATCCAGCGTTTCTGTTGTGAATGCTGAGACCGCAAATGGAAATGCTGGTCCGGGCGTCTCGAATTGGCATCTTTCAGTTGCCTACTCTGATCCAAGCCCTATGTATCAAAAGTTCTTGACGGTTATACGGGCGGGTCAGTCTACGGCTGCGTATTCGTTCCCGAATGTTGCTGCTGTTGGTGGGACGAATGCTTCAGGCTCGTATATTAGCGGGCTGTTGACTGCGGAGAGCGCAACGCCTATTGCGGTGGTCTTCGCAGAGGGCGGTGCCCCGAGGGTCATCCCTGCTAGTGTGCAGTACCAGTATCCTGCCGGTGCTGCTGTGCAGAACTATGTAGCTAAACTGAAGGCAAATGCGTTCTATGCGGTTACTTCTTCAAACGCGGGAGGATCATTTTCGGTAACGGTGACTGAAAGTGCGGGCGGAACAAAAACAGACGCCTCGGGCGTATTAGCGTTCAGTTGCAGTGAGACAAGTTGTCCATAATTTTCGTTTGAACGGCAGAGGTTTTAACAAAGGGCGAGCGCGATGTGTGAATTACAATACGCGGATTAGTTTGAGACTTGCCCGAAAAACACTGATTCCGCAAAAAGTAGATTAGATGAAAATTTCGGGTGCTGAGAGCATGGCTTTGAAAAAATTATTGTTAACGTAACGCTCAACGTGAACACGGCGCAGAGCAAGGCTATCCCATTGGTTCGGTCGCTGAATGCCTGGGATATATGAAACACCGAGTCGATATCCGGCGTTGAGTACTGCAGTTCGGACATTTTGGTCGAACGCTTCAATACCTCCCACAGGATAAGCGATAACTTGAACCGGCTTCTGAAGTTCGAACTCAATTCGCTGCCGTGAGTGTTGTACTTCGAAGGTAAGTTTCTCTGGGGGCACTTTCGAAAGAACTGGATGGGTCACGGAGTGGGAGCCAAACTCAATATTGTTTGCTGACATCTCCTTTATCTGATTCCAACTCATGGGGCTGCTCCGCGAATCACTGTCCCATTCGTGTTCGGGTGATAGCTGTGTATACAAGTAATCAAGCGAGGCCAGCCTAATTTCGTCGGAAACGAGCTTTAATTTCGATACGACACATTTTAGTATTTCGCGACGCGTCTTTACATCTCTACCAATCACCATGGAGCCAAGCGTTGGCGATGTAAGCAAGCTTGCCTTTGTGGTCATGATTGCAAAGCTTAGTTTGTCGTACCAAAATATTTCTTGACTATCAATGTAGCCTGTCGAAATAAAAATTGTAGCGGGCATATTCAGTTTCTTTAACACAGGGAACGCATTGCGGTAATTATCTTCAAAGCCATCGTCAAAAGTCACAATGGCCGCGCCACGGGGAGGTTTTTCACCGCGATCCAAATGTTCGAGCAGGGTTGCAAATGTGATGGGTTGATAATGTTTTTTTATGAACTGCATTTGATACGTAAACTGCGCTACAGATGCACTTACCAATTCAATATCATAGGGAAACTCTTCCTCATCGGGCACATTCAGAACGCGGTGGTATGCAAGAATCGTGACTCCCTCGGCAAATCTTACACGGAGCGCGCCCAATGTTGCTGTAATCCCTAATTGGCCAAAAAGTTGTGCCGCTAGTTCTCGTTTGCCTTTCACGCGCTTTTGCTCCCGAAAAATGTCTGGTTCTTTGCCAGATTTCGAAGTTTGCGTACTGCGTGTCTGATATGGTCTTCGATTTAAAACCGAGAGTTTCCCTTTGCACCACCTGCCATGACAGTTCTGTCGAGAGCACACCCATCGCTTTCTTATAATCGCTTTCTCCTGCCATGTAATCATAAGTGTGGTGGCCACACCGGAGGTTATGCTCCACCGCATACAAATGGCACACATAGCCGGGGCCATTGTACTTTTCGCAAACGTTGTAATCAAAACCTGACTGGTATTGATAGACGTGACCCAAGTAAACAAAATTGAGCAAGTAGCCTATTACGCTTTCGCCGGCGCTCACGCGAATGAGCTGAACAAGCCCTTTGGTAAAGAGCGTAATAACCAGTTGATGAACGAATTTTTCAAAAAACGGATTACCAAACGCGCCGGTGGCGTCTTTCCCTTTCCAATAAGCTTGATGAAGACGTTGTAGTTCGGCGAGAAAGTAAACCCCTTCGTCCATTGATTCTGCCACGGTCATTTTTAGAGGGGCTATCAGCTCGTATTCTTTAAGGCTGCGGCGAATGTTATATCTTCGTGTTGAACCTAGTGTCGAGATATACGCTTTTTTTGATTCTCTTAGCTCATCAAGATTCACTGAATAACAACCGCGCGCGCGGGGCACCAGCAGACGTGTACCTGAAGGGATGGTTTGTTGCATGCTCGGTGCATTCGTGCTGCCGTGAATGAACACCTCATCGCAACGATACTCAGTAGATGAAAATAAAAAATTCAGCAACTGCTTTGCAATTTTCGTGGGCGCAGAACGGTCAAGTAGAAAGCCGTTATATTCGATCGTTATTTCATCAAAATAAGCATCCCCCGTTGCATTTAGATAAAAGGCTGGTGTGCTAAACACTTTGAGCTGAGGACGGTGTTTCGCAAAAAGTATCCCCATACCGACAATTCGTCCGCTCATCTCCGCTTTTAAAAGAAGCGGTGAAAAACTTTCAGGAAGCGATGTGAGCCAGCAACCGATCCATGCCCATGAGGTAAAGAAAGAGTGATCGCTTTGTTCCTGAAGTGCTTGCCACATTATTGCCACTTCGGAAATAGCGGGTATTCCGCCCAAGCTTATTAGAATTTTAGAATCTTCAATCATGCCATTGTCTTTGGGTCACCACATTGTCATCCTTTGCATGGTTCTAGTACTAGGGTTTGAGTTATTTAGGGTTTCGCAGTCGGATGTAAATATTTGCTTGCTAGGTTCACTTGGCATACTTATGTTTGTGCAGAAGACGAGTGCTCCACCCGTCGCTTCAGGCGGCGTAAAAATTTCAAAACTGGTTTTGGCAGATAAACAGAAACCAGGAGAGTAAAAATGCGTGGTTGCCGCATTCGATAGCCTAAGCTGATCCAAATATTTTTTCTAGCAGAACGCAGGTCACCATTATTGAGTTGCGCTTCGGCTAGCCAGTTGTAGGCATCTGCCAGCACGCGTTGGATTGTGGCCTCAGTGAACTTAATTGAGCTTCTGTCGTTGTTGATAATAGGCAGAATGGTTTTTAAAAAGTTGGTAGCTACATGCACTTTGTACTCTGGCCGGGTGAGGGCATCCGGCATCCCGCGTTGGTATTGAATTGTGGGAAGATCAACGAAACCAACGGCCCCCTCTCGGCATGTCCTTAAATGAAAATCAAAATCTTCTCCTGAGTACTTCAAGTCTTCGTTGAATCCGCCAACTTTTGTTAATCGCTCCAGTCTCAAAACGGTTGTTGAAGTATGCACAAGGCTGCCCATTACCATCTGCGAGAAAATATAACCACTATAAAAATTCGCGTTCCCAATAGTTGCCGCAAGCTCAGGTGTAAATGATGCTAAGTCGTTTATTTTGTACTGATTTTGAAAAAGTTCGTCGGTGGTGTAATTATTGTAACCGCTATACATGGTGCGAATATATTTCGCGTTGAAGACCTTGCCGTCGGGATCAATGGCTTCCATATCACTCCAGACCATGCCGATTTCCGGGAAACGTTGCAAGCATGCAATCTGCAGTTCAAGCTTCCATGGCATCCAAATATCATCTGAATCGAGTAATGCAACGAACTCTCCCTTTGCGACCGAAAAGCCTTTGTTTCTGGCACCAGCTACACCTGTGTTTGACTGCTGCACATAAATCACGCGGCTATCTGCCGCGCGCAAGGAATGCATTATTTCCGCCGTGTTATCGGTCGAACCGTCATCGACTACAATGATTTCAACGTCGCGGTAGGTCTGGCTGAGCGCGCTGTTGATTGTTCGTTGGATACAGTAAGCTCGATTGAAAGTTGGAATTATGACGCTGACGAGTGGCAAATCGAACCTCCATTTGAATTGCTAGCGATTGAATTGCCGCCTGATCAAGGACTTGGCTGATATCAACAAGAGAATATCAAAATTTTAAAGTTTTTGAATATTTGTTTAGTGTGTTGGTTCTCTAACGGCTGTCAATCCCCTGAAAAAGGTAAAGCTATTCGCATTTGTGCGTTAGAATCAGGGCATCTTCATAGGCCCCCATTTTTTCGAATTAAACCTGAATTGTCTGCGAAACTTCGCTTAGAGGCACGATAAGGCCTCCTCTTATGTCCTAAAGCAGATTTAAGAACATGACATATGATTTCTCGCCAACTGGGCAGTTATTCTTGCAAGTAAGCGTGACCGCCGCCGGGTGTCCGCAATTCATCGTTCGCTTATGCGCATAACACACGTTGTCGAAAATCTGAATCGCGGCGGACTTGAGCGCGTTGTTATTGATTTAATCGAGCAGCAAAAATCAATGGGGTACGAGTGTCAAGTAGTGTGTCTTTTTGAGCCGGGTAGGTTGGCCTATGAGATAGCAGAACTCGGCGTCCCTCTTATTAGTTGCGAGAAAAAGGCCGGATTTGATCGCGTCGCAATTCGAAAAATGCGTTCTGCTGTCATCGACCACCAGCCAGCTGTTGTACATACGCACAATGCTATGGCGCATTACTACGCTGTACTGGCCACAGCTTTTTTTGCTTGCAGACGAATCAATACGAGACACAGCATGGCGAACCACCCTTTTTCCTGGAGGCGTGAGGCGCTTTATCGTTTGTCAATGATGTTTTCTGATGTCGCTGCAGTCGTTTGTGATCGTGCACGGGTGAACTTCGTGAAATACCGAATATTGCCAAAAGCAAAAGCGATTACTGTTTATAACGGTATACCCGTGGATCGTTTTGCGGTGCGTAATCCAGCCGCTCGGCAACAACTTCTGTCCGAGAGTAATTGGCCAGATGACGTTTTAATACTCGGGAAAGTAGCAAGACTAAATCCACCCAAGGATCACCACATGCTGATCAATGCAATGGCGCTCATTTATGCAGAGGAGCCCAAAGCTCGCCTCGTATTGATTGGCGATGGCCCGCTGAGAGCCCCACTGGAGGCGCTTTCGCAGAAATTGAATCTTGAAAAGGTCGTGTGCTTTTTGGGGGATCGAAGTGATGTGAAAGACCTTTTACCGGGGTTTGATGCATTCGTTATGTCTTCCACAACAGAAGGGTATTCCATATCATTACTAGAGGCCTGCGCTTCTGCGCTTCCTGTTGTTGCTACTGATGTCGGCGGAAACAGGGAAATTATTGTGGACGGACGCAATGGCTATTTGGTGTCGCCGAGTCAGCCAACACTGTTTGCAGAAGCCGCGCTACGCTTAATCCGTGCACCGGCAAAGCGTGACGAAATCGGCTCAATAAATCGCAAGTTTGCCGAGGACGTTGGTTCAGTTCAAGCAATGGCAAAGCGATATGAAATGCTTTACCAGCCGCGCTTCAATCTGGCGAAGAGCGGCAAGGCTGGCAATACGGACCATCCATGAACGTGGTTGTAATTACCAATCTTTTTCCAAACGCATTAGAGCCAACGCGCTCTACATTCAATGAACAGCAAGTACTCTCACTGAGCCAACTGCATTGTGTCGTTGGCGTGATCGTTCCTGTGGATTGGCGGAGGATGCTTAAATTTAGTCGCCAAGGGCAGCGCGCCACGTTGTCGAATGCCACAAACTGGAAAAGCTTGCCCGTCTGCTATCCCACCTATTGGTACATCCCTAAAGTTGCCACTTGGCTCAACGGGATACTCATGTTTCTGTCAATTTTGCCAGCATGGTTTCGCATCAAGAAATTAAAGCCAGATGTGATTTTCGCTACATGGGCTTTCCCGGACGGCTTTGCTGCGGTGCTGCTAGGGAAAATAGCTGGCGTCAAGGTAGTTGTAAAAGTGCATGGTTCGGACGTGGAAATCTTGAAAAAGCAGCGCTTGCGGCGCTTGCTCGCGGTCTGGTCTATGAACCGCGCATCAAACGTTGTCGGCGTAAGCGCCTATCTGAGCGAAATGTTGGTTGAATTGGGCGTGCAACCGCATAAGATTACAGTTATTTACAATGGTTTGGATCAGCAAAAATTTCGTCGCCTTGACAGACTGGAATGTCGGCACAAGCTAGGCTTGTCGAGCACCAATAAGATAATATTGTATGTAGGCAATTTAAAGAATGACAAGGGGGCGGTTGACTTGTTTAACGCTTTTATGGGCATTGCGAAATTGGACAATACGGTTGATCTTATATATGCGGGTGACGGTGATTGCCGTGCTGCCATTGAGCAAATGAGCACCAAATATGGTGTTGATTCGGCCGTGCGCCTGCTGGGCAAAGTTTCACATCACAGCCTGCCTGAATGGATGAACGCAGCAGATGTGTTGTGTCTGCCCAGTCATCATGAAGGCGTGCCAAATGTATTATTAGAAGCGGCTGCATGCGGCGTTCCCTGCGTGGCAACAACCGTAGGTGGAATTCCAGAGGTAGTAACGCCTGACAGCGGATTGCTCGTGGCGCCGGGTGATATTCTGGCGCTTACTCAAGCTTTGTCTGCAGCTCTATCTCGGGAATGGGATCGGAACAAGGTTCAAGCTGCGCTGCAGTTGACTATTGGAACGTGGGCGCAAAATGCGGCACACCTTGATACGGTGCTTAAAGCGGCTGTAGCTGTATGAAAGAGAAAATTGTATGAAGGCAATTGGATCAGCGAAAAGACTGTTGTCGGGGCTATTGCCTCGTTCATGGTTAGTAACGAAAGCCAAAATCGATTTGAATGCAGTGGCATTAACCTTCGATGACGGTCCTCATCCTGAGTTCACTCCTCAGGTATTGGCAGCTCTGGCAAAGCATGGGATGAAAGCCACGTTTTTTGTCATTGGCGAAAACCTTGTTAAATACCCCGAACTTGCACATCAGATCGTCAGAGAGGGGCATCAGCTTGGTAACCACTCATATTTTCATCGTGATTATAAAAATCTGCCTCTGGCGCAACAAATAGCCGAAATAGATCGAACAGATGCCCTTCTGACTGATATTGATGGTTTAGCGAACCACACGTTTAGACCACCAAGAGGTGAATTGCCTCCTAGCCTGCTTATGGCCCTGGTGAGAAGAGGTCAGACTATTACCATGTGGTCTTACGACAGCTTGGACTATCAGGATAATGGCGCAGCAAGCATTGTTAAGCGCTTTACGGAGAATCCGTTGCAGCGCGGAGAAATTGTTCTCATGCATGATGACAATAGGCATACGCTAAAAGCTCTCGAAGATTTCCTTCCTGCGTGGAAGGAGCGAGGCTGGTCATCGTTATCACTGTCTGCGTTTGGTATCGGCTAAGGATTTACATCGTGTCTAACGTTATCGACTCCCGTTTCATAGATGGATCCTCTAAATGCTGCCAAACACGGCCATAAAAGTGCGCCTTAAGCTATGAAATTGAGCATCAAAAAAGGTGAATTGGTGTGACTGTCCTTCTCGATTTGAAGCGAAAACAACGCTTGCATACCGGTAGCGGGTTACCACCTTCTATGCTCAAAGTATTTTTTTCTGACGGTACTTCGGCTACTTGCTTGTATCGAGGAATGAATTGGTGCGTAAGGCATCGTTTAATGCCTCTGGCTTTCATTTTGCAACTCATCAACAAGTGGATGAATCAGTGCGTTATTGGTTTACGTGCCGAATTTGGACCAGGCCTTGTCTTGGCTCACCCTGTGGGCATCATCGTCAATTCCAGGGTGCGTGGAGGATCAGGTATTGTTATAGAGAGTGCGGTTGTGCTGGGCGACGCTAAAGGACTGTCGCCCCATCTCGGTGATGAAATATACATTGGTGCAGGCGCTAAAATTATTGGCGGTATTCATATAGGTTCTGGTGCTCGTATTGGCGCCAACGCAGTTGTAGTAACAGATATTCCTGAAGGAGCTACAGCAGTCGGCATACCCGCGCGCGTGGTGAGGAAGCGATGTTGATATGCAACTCGGAATTGAGCGAGCTTGTTAAGAAAAGCAGGGTTTAAATACGGGCCTGAGATAAGGTTTTATTTACGGAGGTATCAGCTTGCTTATATGGGTTTTGGTGGTTGCGATAGTTTTCGTGCTGATCTACATCGCGATAATGACTTATGGTTTAAAACGCCGAAGGGTTGACATCTGGTGGCGAGATTACGTGCGGCATTTGCGAGAGCAGGCTGCTCTGCCTAGTGACGGAAAAACCAAACATATTTTGTTTTGTTTCGTAGATCATTATGAGCCTCGCTGGGGGAAAGCTGACTATGCAACCGAGGTTGAGCGAGTAGATAAATGGGTTAGTGGATATCCGAAGCTGTGTGCTGGGCATTTTGATGCGGATGGCCAGTCACCGAAACACAGCTTCTTTTTCCCTTCTGAGGAATATCGGCCCGAGCATATAGATAAGTTGGTTGAACTATGCTCTGCGGGTTATGGCGAAATCGAAATTCATCTTCACCACGACAACGACACTGAAGCTGGGTTGAGGGCTAATCTAGGCGAATTTATTGATCGACTGGTGACTAAACACGATGCGCTTCCGCTAGACCCGGTTTCAGGCAAGGCGCTGTGGTCGTTTGTCCATGGCAATTGGGCGTTGGACAATTCGCGTGATGATGGCAGGTGGTGTGGCGTAAATAACGAGCTACAAATTTTGCGCGACATGGGTTGTTATGCAGATTTCACACTGCCCAGTGCGCCTTCCGATACACAGACATCGACCGTAAATTCAATCTATTACGCGACCGATGACCCTCACAAACCAAAGTCACACGACACAGGGGTGCGTGTAAAAACGGGAGGGAAACCAGAAGGCGATCTGATGATTATTCAGGGTCCGTTATCGTTACGGTGGAAGACGCGCGGCCTCATTCCTGTCCCCGCTATTGAAAACGGCGATATTAGAGCAAGTAATCCACCGACACCGGCAAGAGTGGATTCCTGGGTAAAAGCAGGCATTCACGTAAAAGGACGACCGGAATGGGTTTTCATCAAGGTGCACACCCATGGCACGCAGCAACAGGATATTGATTCCTTATTGGGGCCACCTGTAGGAAAAATGTTCGAACATCTTGAACACTGCTATAACGACGGGGACAAATTTCAGCTTCACTACGTATCGGCGAGAGAAATGTACAACATCGTTCGTGCTGCCGAATCTGGCGAGGATGGAAACCCTAATTTATACCGGGACTTTTCGGTGCCACGTCCAGGCTATCAACCATCATCAACGCCATGTCAATCGGTGGATGCGAACCAATGATCGTGGTTTTACAGAGCGTCTTGTGGTCCGCAGTCGTGCTACTGCTTTATGCATACTTGATATATCCGATCATGATGACGCGTTTGTTTGTTCGCAACTTGCACAATAGCGTCAGTGCAGACAAACTTTCCGTCAGTAATGAATCCTCTCAAACGTTAAGTGAACTGCCTACCGTCACAGTTATCGTAGCTGCCTTCAATGAAGAGCAACACATTTCTGCGAGGATAAAAAATTTGCTTGCACAAGATTATGCCGCAGCTCGATTTAAGATTTTGATCGGATCGGACGGTAGCTCTGATCGTACTGTCGCATTAGCGCGTGATATTGTTGATCCGCGTGTAGAGGTGCATGCATTTCTGGTTAACAGAGGTAAGGCAAGTGTACTGAACGATCTAGTTGCACTGGCTAATACAGAAGTGCTCGTGTTTACGGATGCAAATACAGTGTTTCGTCCTGATACCGTTCGCCAACTCGTCTTGGGGCTGAAGCACACCATCTCGGCAACTTGCGGCGATCTAGTGCTTGAAGCGCCAGAAAAGGGTACGAACCAAGATCATCAGTATTGGAATTTTGAGCGCAAACTAAAACTGGCCGAATCGGCAATCGGTGGTTTGCTAGGGGCGAATGGTGGTGTTTATGCCATTCTCAGGCAGTGCTTTTTACCGCTACGCACAGACACCATTTGCGACGATTTTGTTATTGGGATGAACATTGCTGTTCGTGGTCAGGGCTTAAAGTACGTGCCATCCGCCATTGCATTCGAGGACACGCCCAATGACGTTATGGCCGAATACCATAGACGTGTGAGAATTGGTATCGGCAACTATCAAGCGCTGTTTCGTCACCCCGAGTATATTTTTTCTGGAGGGCTGGCGTTAAGCTATACATATTTCTCTCATAAAATTTTACGTTGGCTAACGCCGCATTTCTTGTTACTTATTTTTCTTAGTAGCGCCTTAATTCTCACGATGGCAGGCGATATGTTTTACGCGGCAATATTCGCAATTCAAGTTTTAGGATACACATTTGCCTATTGGATATTTGTTACGCGCAATCGCATCAAGTGGCCAAAAATTATCAAAGCAGGCCTATTCTTTGCTGTGCTAAATGTTGCTTTTTTAGTCGGTTTCAAGCGATTTATAACCTCAGATTATCGAGGTAGCTGGCGGCGCACAGAGCGCACTGATATTGCTTCACCCTAGTTATTGGCCGTTCAGCTGGCTGTTAAAGCGCGCCCATATTTTTTAGTATAACAATGATAAAAATTGCGAATATCGAGCCAATCGAGAATAGGGCAGCAGTGCGAGCCCACTTTACCCCACGCAATACCCTTGGCTCGTCAGGATTGAATGCGCGCATATCTTCATGGGATGCACACACGCATAATGCAAGGAGTATGTACAAATTGGGTACATAAGTTCTGGATAGGAAAAATGCACACACTAAAAACCCCAACATTGATGTTCGCAACACGCTGGCCCAACGATATTGATCACTACTTTCGACTGAAACTAGCATCATCTGATTAAGCCCTTTAAACGCAATAACCAAAATGCCCATCCAAAAGAAATACCCGACCAGCCCTAGTTCCGAAAAACAAAGCACGAAAGCGTTGTGAGCGGTGTAGTAGTGAAAGTCCGTAAAGTTACCGTATCCGACTCCCCAAACTGGATGCGTGAAGAGCATTCTCAGCCCTTCACTCCAGGCATCAATTCTTCCTCCTGCTGATTCCTCATCTGCGGAGAACTCACGCCCTCCCGCCAGCTGAGCAGCAGCAGACGATGCAAACACGAGCGCTACAAGTATTAAGGCTGTCTTGATCCCGCCAAATCGCTTTTTGATACCGAAAAAAAATAATGCGGCGAAACCCAGTAATGCTCCGCGCGAGTGCGTCAAGTAAATCGCGTAGACCATTGCGGCTGCAGGGATGCCTATCAGAATGATGCTGCGCATTTTTTTTGCAACAACAAAGCCGCCAAGCAGCAATGGGAGAGCCATTACAACTGCCTGTCCGAAATCATTTGGATCCGTTAGAAAGCCCATGCTGCGCACTCTCCAAAGATATTTCCCCGATTTATCTAAGGCCGGTATGTCGCTTTCCAGTGCGTCCGCTTCCGGGGTGACAGGTGCTTCAGACGATTGTCTTAAAACGAGTTGTTCAACCATAAAGCCGGTTTGGTAAGAAACAATAGAGGCGATGGCCAAGATGAATGTACAAATTGCTATCGCGAGACAAGTGGTTTTGAGGCGTTGAATATTGTTAACGTTAACAAGTGTCAAGAAAAATAATGCGGCCGAGGGACTGAAGTTTAGGATTGCCGTGATGGCACCGCCAACATAGGCTTTGGATGCCAGCGAAATGAAAATTGAAGCGCAAAACAGTATCAGCAATAAAAGTGAAGTTTTCTTTATACCAGCTGCCTTGCTCTGGCGTGGGCTGCGATTGAGAGAGATTTCGACAATTCCGCTTATTAACGCAATTAACGATAACCACACCATCGGCCGGTAACTTTCTAGCCCAGGTGCAAACGCTTCAACGGGACGGAGGTAAGTGAGTATTAGAAAAATTAGATAAATGAAAAAGCCCATAAGATCCTAATTTTTGGGCGGGGCGGCGGTCGCGTTAAATGAATTGCGTGCTAGGCTGGAACCACTACTAATGCGTTCCTTAAGACTTAAAAACGGTTTCTCGACCATAAAATATGATGCAAGAGCTGCTGCAAAGGCAAAAAATATATTTTGCGGAAATGCGCACACCCACGCAGTGGAACCGAAGTACAAAAAGGGTTGCTGCCAAAGGTAAAGCGAATAGCTCAATATGCCGACCCACATCAGTGGTTTGAAATTGCAAACTCGCCCAATTAGTTCATCCGGATAACGCACGATATGCTGCAGCAACAGCACCATACCGATATTGGCAAATGTAGCCCCAAAAATATAGGCAAGTGGCCTTGATACGAACGCGATGCCGTAACCGACTCCGACCAAGACAATTGCTGTACTAAACGCCCACCGCTTTATAAACTTAAGGTAGGTAACACGCTCGGAAAGCCAGTTGTGTATTAGCGCAAAAATACAACCAGTTGCCAGGGCGTCTGCTACCGCCTGAAACTCTCGGCTCATTGCGATTTCCAAGCCGGTTCCGTAAAGAAACATCATGCCGCGAATGAAAGGTGCAGCCGCTAGGATGGCCAACCCAACGATCAAGCTGCGCCGAGACCCCAGAAAAAATAGCGTGAATGGCCACAATAAATAAAACTGTTCCTCAACCGAAAGTGACCAAAGATGGTTGAAATACCAGTTGTAGTCGTGATTGTAATTTTGAGTAAATGTAAGTGCATGAATGAGATCAGGCATAACATTTTCAACGTGCTGTCTTGATCCCAATTTATATGTGAGGTCTACCGCCCCCGCTAAATGCAGTAACCAAATTGCCCCAATGTAAAAGAATACTGCGGGGAAGATGCGCAAGGTACGGCGAAGATAAAAATTGCCCAGTCTGATGCGATCATGCCGCTCAATATCTCTCAATAGCAAGGTGGTAATTAGGAACCCAGAGATTACAAAAAATAGCCTAACCCCCACATTCCCAAGGGACGTAAAAATTGGCCGATCAAAAAAATGCGGTGCCATATGAGTAGCACTGGCATGCCCAAATATGACCAAGCCTATCGCCGTGCCGCGAAGGCCGTCCAAAGAAGGAATTTTGTGGGGTAGTTGGGGGGCAGTAAGAGTGTGCATGCGGTTGATTTGAATAGACCCTAGCTACTTGCTTTGCGTCGACCTAGGATAGTCTTAACCATCGCCAAAGTAATAATTTTTAGCGCCACAATCAGCACGCCAAATATGATTGCGGACACACCGATTTTAATTGAGAGGTGTAGGTCACGCATAAGCCATAAAATTCCGCCCATAACGAGGTTTGCAGTCGCAATACCAACGATATCACTGAACGCAATGGGCGAGCCCAACCGCTTGCAGTAGGCGATAGTCGCAGGAATAACCAGCGTTATCAGGCCCATCAAATAAGCGGTTGCCGCGCCAACAACGCCAAATAGCTTGATGCCGACTATCATGTATCCCATGCTTAAAATGGTTGCAACTGTTGAGAAGCGCAACACCTTTTTTTCTTGTCGGCTTGCCCGAAGCACTTCAAACAACAGCCCGTAGCAAAACGACAGCGGAACGCTTAACGCCAGTATTCTCAAAACACTGGCTGAATCTTGATACTGAGCACCAAAGATCACGGCAATAACATCGTCGGCTACACCGTAAAGGCCCACTGCAACCGGGGTTGAAATAACTAATACAATTTTGAACGCACCGCGTACCAGCTCTTTTAGTTCCTGTGCAGATTCGGTGTGTAAGTTTGCCACTCTCGGGAAAAGGGCCGTCGCAATGCCGTCGTATACAGGATCCAGGCGCTGTATAAGAGCTTGCGCCGAGCCATAAATACCTGCTGCGTGCGCGCCCAGCAAGCTGTTGATCAACACAACGTCAATGCGTGCTCTGACCGTGCCCACCAGATTTTGCAGCAGAAACGTCCAGCTTTTCTGGATATGACGCCAGTGATGATGGTGCAAGCGCCTTAGCGTAAAAGCACCGACTAGTTTGCTGAATAGATACCATGATATACATAACATAGCGGCGCTACCGAGCGTGTATGCCCCAACGACTCCCAACAAATCGCCGTTTAGCGCTATGGCTAAAACACTTGTGATTTGTACGACTATGCCAGATGCACCCATTGAAGTAGCAACTGACTTCATGCTTTCTACTCCGCATAGTCCGTCAATAAAGCAACCAGCGAGCGCATTAAAAACGAGTTGAAGAACCAATAAAGCGACGAGCTGCAACGGAATTTGATCAGTCACAAGGCCCAAATATATCGCCACGATCACTACTGCAACCAAGGCTAGGCTGAATCTGAGCACCAGCATGTCTTCAACAATTTCAAGGGCTCTTTCCCGACTGACCGCGATCTCACGCACGCTGTAAGGTCGCAAGCCTAAATTACTGATTGGGGAAAATAACGCTGCATAAGAAAGTAATAGCAGCAAAATACCGTAATCGTTGGCACCCAAGTGTCTTGCAATGAGCGCCGTAACGACCAACGACGTTACGCCCATAATCAAAGGTTGCGCAATTAGCCAAACCGAGTTTCTTGCAACTGTTGCTGCGCTTTTCATATTTTGCCCGAGGAATTCGGATGATTCTTAATCGCATGATCAGCAGTCTCCGCAGACTACGTTACGCGACAAATTCTAGCGACCGATTGAGCTATTTGAATAATGTTTTTTAAACATCCGTGGCTAGATGAGTTGTTTTAAATACGCTCTAAACCGGCTGTCGCTAACAGCTGCTGTGACGTTGTTTTTTTGCGCTCTGGTAATTTCACGGCACCCCAGTATTTCCGTCTCCTCGGTTTTTTGCCCATTCAAGCAGGCTTTTGAACAATGAGAGCGTCGCGTTATTGCTACGTTCAAGCCGCAGCATGGTGGTTTCAAGCCGTATCAGCCCTTGTTCAATATGAACGAGCTGCTCTTCAACGCTTTCTGCTTTCGGACTCTGAACTGTCCTGATCTCTACATCGACCGAATTATCACCATAGTCAATTTGTGGGAGCCCAAATTCACTCGGCTTGCCTCCTTTGGGGCTAACGACTTTCTCGCCCTTATCTGCAACTCGGCGCTTGCGGGTCGCGGTCTTCGGGGCGCTGGTTTCATCTTTAAACTCTTCGGCGATCTCGGCTACGTCGTCCTTGGAAAAGTGGCGGTTATTAGCGAGGAAGCCGGACAGTAATAAGCGGTCACACACAGAATTAATTCGGCGTGGAACACCGCCGCTGGCCTTAAAAATCGCGGGGAATGCGTCCAAGTCAAATTGCGGGGAGTCTTTCCAGCCAACACATTTGAGCCGATGCTCGATGTATCCCTGGGTTTCGTCCTGATCCATTGAGCCAATATGACACGCAGCAATAACGCGCTGACGTAGCTGCTGCATGTCCGGACTTTCTAGCATCTGCCGAAACTCGGGCTGCCCCACTAGGAAGCTTTGTAGAAGCGCATGCGTATCGAGCTGAAAATTTGACAACATGCGTAATTCTTCAACCGCTTTGGCGGTCAGATTTTGCGCCTCATCGACCACCAGCAAACAACGTTTGCCTTCGTGCGCTATCGAGGTCAGAAACGCTTCAAGCGAAAGCAGCAATTGCGCTTTATCCATGTCCTTCACGCGAATGCCAAACGCTGCAGCCACCATTCTCAGCGTGTCGTCTGCATCTAGCTGAGTGCTGACGAGGTTGGCAGCAACGACTTCGTCAGAATTCAAATTTCGGAGCAGACTTCTGACCAGGGTCGTTTTACCTGCGCCAATTTCGCCCGTAATGACGATAAATCCCTCATTTTGATGCAGGCCATATTCGAGGAAAGCCATGGCACGCTGGTGCTGGCGGCTGCCAAAATAAAACGATGGATCGGGATTGAGTTGAAACGGCTTGTGCGAAAACCCGTAAAACGATTCGTACATAAAGCGGCGCCGCCTAGAAGCGTATCAGGAGCGTGCCAACCAGCGCATTTTCCAGATAACTGTTGAGAGCTGTATTGTTAAAATGCACGCGGCGCAACGCCATTGAAGCTGAAGCCCTAGGACTGAGGCGGGTTGTAAAAACGATGCTTTGGGCGCGTTGTTTTGATTCGTTTGGAGACGGCGATAGGCTTTCGCTTTGCAGTCGTGAATAAACTGCGGTCAGCGTAGAAATGGGTGACAGACGGTAAGCCCATGCAACGTTCCAGTTGCGCTGCAATACATCGGTATTTGATTGCGGTATGGCGGAGCTGATAACGTTACTGGACGAAAGATCTCGCTGTTCTTTCCGGCTGTAAGTGAGCGTGACCGTATTTCTGACACCCAATAACGCGATTGAGCCCTCACGGCTTTGGCTAACGAACGGGCGCAGGGTAAGGAATGCGCTGCTGAAATTTCCATTCTCTGCCGTGACGGACTCTTGCAGGCGACGCCTAACGGCCTCTGTTCGCGCGGCAGGGTCTGGAATAGCTGTTGACAGTACGTCGTATAACAGTTCGTAGACCGAGCCAGGAGTGATAGTGGTTAATGTGTTTGGCAAAACCACCACATCTTTGTTGGCAACAAATTTCCAAGCCGTCAGCGGCGTTCGGTGTGTAACAAGCAGATGGTACGCATCACCAAAAAATCGTTGTTCGCGCGTCCCTGAAAGTTTAGTGCGATCCGTTGGTAACCAATCAACAGCAAGGCCATTTGTGGTGTGCGAACGGATGCCAGTGCTCCCGAAATCAGTGCGTTCATAGCCTGTGATAAGGGAGAATTTCAGCTGACGGCTAAACGCATAGATGGCTGATGCGCGAAGACGATTGTCTTGTCTGCTGCCAATATCGGCGCTGCGAACCGCCAGCGCATTTCCACTGACCAGCCAGCCCCACTTTCCCGCAGCGGCTGCATTAGTAACGACACCGATCCATTCAGTTGTTTTAGTGTCTGGAAACGCGACGTCGTTTGTGCGGGTCTGGGTTCCGTTTAAACGAAGCTGGTAAATCGCAGCGTCAGAAAATTTGCCTCTGATATAAGGGGATATTTGATATGTGTTGGTCTCGACCCGGTTAACATCGAGCGTAGACGTATTTTGCAATTGTGTGCTTGCAAAAGCGGAACGACTCTGTTGAGTAATCGAACTGCGAGCGTCAACGTAAAGCCAGTTCTCGACGGCTTCAAAAGTGGAATTTGCATTTAGATAATTTTGACTATTGTTGAGCCGCGCCTGGTTGGAATAGAAGGTGCTACGCAGCCGATAGTCTAGTAACACGCTTGCCCGCGATCCAATATGCTCCAGGTGAAGGCTGGGCGCCACTTCGGTTGCCCAGCTATTGCGTGCAAATGGTTGTGGTAATAGCGCCGCATTGTCCGTGAACGTTTCAGTCAGCAGCACTTCTGGCAATATTTTCCAGCCATCCGCCCAGCTGGCTGTCGCGAACCCGGTGCACAGCAGGCACGCTAGACCAAGAAAGTTTCTGCGTATGGGAAGGCGATCACGGTAGTCAAAACCCTGTTGTAAATGAGCGCACAAGCCTGACTTGAAGCCGATATTTTTTGTAACGCTTGTCATGGCTGAAAATCGTTATGCATGATAACCGTAGCCATAGCCGCCTTGCGCGACCGTTCTCACCTGATTCAGCACCATCATCTTAACGGGACACGCCTCAATCGTTGCCAGCGCCTGCTGAACGTCACGTTGGAGAGTATTTTCTGCATTCACGATAAGTACAATTTGCCCCATTTGGGTTGCTAAGACGCGCGCTTCAGTGGTCACCAGCAACGGTGGCGAATCAAATATGATTATTCGATCAGAGTAGCGTGTAGATATTTCTTCGAGCAGCCTTGCCATTTCGTCACTGGCAAGGAGTTCTGTCGCTTGTGCTTGCGGTGTCCCTGCCTGGAGTAGCGATAACTTGTCGACATTCGTGCGAATAAGCACTTCGCTTAGGTCAATCGATTTATCCTTGAGGACATCAAGCAGACCTCGGTCGTGTGGCAGGCCAAGCACTTTTGGCAGCGAAGGTCGTGCGACGTCTGCGTCTACCAGCAAAACCGTTTTATCGAGCTCCATGGCCATGCTCATCGCCAAGTTGACGGCAGAAAAAGTCTTGCCTTCGCCAGGTACTGAGCTGGTCACCATAATCAAGTTCGCGTGCTTGATGGGAATAACGCGCTCCCCTGTTACGTTGCCAATCAATGGGCGTTTTAAAACGCGGAATTCGTCAGCAATTCTAGAGCGCGGCATGTCTGGTGTTGCGAATCCAAGAGAAGCCAGCTTGGCTAAATTGAGATCGAAACGTTTTGAAGTAACGTGCGCGACAACGCCTTTTTCGTTCAGGGGTGGTGGTTGTGCGCGCGATGGCAGCAACGTGCCAAAAGCGGGTTTTTCAGGCCAAACTTTTTCTGGCCAAACACCTGAGCCGGCTTGTGGTTTCTGCTCTGCCGATAATGTTGATGCAGGGGATGGTACGGTGGGCCTAATTGGCTTCGGCGTGACCGATTCAGCGGACTTGGTAGACACTTCTGGCAAGCTAATGCCAGCACGCCTAAGTTCTTCGAGGCGTTTGGCGGCTTGCTCAATCAGGCTCACGTCAACCCTTAAGCTGCGCGTGCGCTAAACATTGCAAGGACGATGAAACCTGCCAGATAAGCAAGTATCAAAACACCCAATCCACTGGCGAATAGGATGGTACTTTTTCGTTCTTGGTTTGTTTTTAGATCGCTTAATACCATCGATACTGTTCCGAGTATGGGAAGGCCAACCGCGTCGCTCAACGCTTTTCGGTCATAAAAAGTCGGGCGCAATTCAATTGCGCCAATCGTCGCGGCTACGCCAGCCGCGAGCGCAATCAATAATGTTACCGGGATGAGTAAGGTGCGGTTAGGTGCCACTGGCTTAGGCGATACCCGCGGTGGGTCAATCAATCTGAAGTCAGCGACACCAGAGACTGATTGCATGTCTCCAGAGATGCTGGCTGACTCACGTCGCGACACCAAACTTTCATAGTTCTTTTTATTCACGTCGTAATCACGATTAAGCTGCGCGAATTCAGCTTCCAGTTGTGGCATTTGCGTGGCGGCAGCTTTAAGTTGGTTGTAACGCGACGAATATTCGACTGCTCTGATACGCAGAGAGGCCACCGCTGCCTCGGCTGACGCCAGTGACACCTTGAGTTGTTCGGATGCACGTGGGCCGCTGATATTGGATTGAAAAATAGGGGCGCTCTCTTTAGGGCGTTGAGCAATCATTTGACGGCGTTGTTCCTCGAGGTCTTTAATCACTCGTTGTGCGCCCACTACATCTGGATGGCCTTCTGTGTACTTTAGCAGCATGGTGTCCAAGTTTCGCTTCATGGCGTCAATGCGTGCGTCTAGATCAGAAATGCCGCTGCTATTTGCGGCAGGGGATGAACCACCGTTAGGCGGGAATGAGCCTTCATTGGCCAGTCCACGTTTGAACGCGTCCCTTGAATTTTCCGCTTCGCGAAGCTCCAGTTGCGCCCGGCTAAGCAATGCACTGGTTTCGGCGAGTCGTGCAAAGTATCCTGCGCCCTCTCCTGGCGCGAGGCCCAAGTTCCTCACCTTAAAGTCTTTTAGTCGACCCTCTGCCTCTTGAAGTTTTTTTTCATAAACACCTATCTGTTCTTCAATAAACCTTTTTGCTGCGTCGGTTTCACCTGTTTTGCCGCCTTGTCCTGACTCGATGAATAACGAAGCTAAAAACTGAACGGCGCGCTTCGCCCGCTCTGGATCAGTATCCCGGAATGACAGGGCGTAAAGATTGTCGCGACTTGACCCTTGTATGGCGAGGGCCTTGGAAACATTATCAATTAGTTTTTCATACTCAGGCTTGGATTTTGCCTCTGCATCAAGGCCAACCGCCTGAACCAGTTTTTCTACGTTGGGACGGCTAATGAGAATTCGACTCAACGCTGAAATACGCACATCATCTTTCATTTCCACTGTCAGACCCGTCATGAGTGGTTTGAGGATAGAAGCTGTGTTCACGTAAATTCTTGCGGTCGCCTCATATTTATCCGGAATAAACATCACAACGGCAATTCCAACTAGACCAACCAGCCAAGCCGTTGCCAAGCCCAGCCAGCGGTAGCGCCACATCCTTCTGAGGGTAATGATTATCTTGCGAAGTATTTCATCCATTTAAAGTCCATTTCGACGCGGTAGGCGCGTTCGTTTCTGTCATGTCTTAAAATCGCTAAAACCGCATTCCCCAAAAATCAAAACCAGCTTTGAGGAATGATGATGACGTCACCTGGTTTCATTTCGATGTTGGCGGAAATATCGCCGCGCTTAATGAGATCCTTGATGCGCACACGGTACTCTTTGCTACCGTCGCCGGTACGCAGAAGGCGCGCGTTATTGCTGTCAGCAAAGTCGGTTACGCCACCGACGGCGATCATCACGTCAAGCAGCGTCATTTTTTGCTTATAGGACAGTACCTGCGGCCTTGTGGCTTCGCCCACGACACGAATTTGTTCACTGTAAGGGCCGACAAAGCCAGTTACAACAACAGTGACCACAGGGTCGCGGATGACCTTGGAGAGTGCTTTTTCGATGTCCCGTGCCAAGGTTGTTGAATCTTTGCCAAGTGCGGGTAGGTCTTCTACTAACGGCGCTGCAATTTTTCCATCGGGACGTACGGGGACGATCATGGATAGCTCGGGATTGCGCCACACCACGATATTGATCGTGTCACCAGGCCCGATAACGTATTTATAGTCCGGCGACGCGGCCAAGGCGGGCGCAGTAGGAATTGTGCTGCAGCCGCCAAGCACACCTGCTGCCAGAGCCGCGAGAACCGTTAACCCACCGACATAAGTTACGATTTTTTTAAACATGTTGCCTCCTTGATGAGTGCCCGTGAGACCTAGGCGTCGGTGCAGCGGCGACGTATAGTATTTGCATACAAATTGCTTTATTTGAATAAATCGAAATAGATCTCCATCGATCTGCATCGCGTTAAGACTGCGGCGACATCACACCTTTACTGCGCCAAATTGTTTGTTACCGATGTTACCATTTTGATTGCCCTGCTTGGCTGGTTGTGACCGCGTACGTTCGCAGCCGACAAAGTAAATATTGTTAATATATGCAAAATTACGATGGTTGCCAATCCCGCGATTGCGCCAAGAAAGTAAATGTGACCCGATGAAATCCAAAATTTTGATAACCGGCGGCGCTGGCTATATTGGTTCTCATACCTGTATAGAGCTGTTAGCTGCCGGGTTTGAACTCGTGGTGATAGACAACTTATCCAACAGCAAACGCGAATCGCTGCGCCGGGTAGAGATTATTTCTGGCGCAAAACTTATTTTTGTTGAAGCTGATGTGCGCAATAAGTCGGCTATTGAGCAGATTTTTGCCGCGCACTCTATCGATGCGGTAATCCATTTCGCCGGATTAAAAGCGGTGGGCGAATCTGTTGAGAAGCCACTCCAGTACTACGACGTAAATGTGGCAGGCAGCTTGGTATTATTCGACGCGATGGCGGCCGCTAACGTGAAAACAGTTGTCTTTAGTTCCTCAGCCACCGTTTATGGTGATCCGCACGCGGTCCCTATTCGCGAGGATTTTCCGCTATCGGCAACCAATCCCTACGGCCGCAGCAAGCTCATGATTGAGGATATTCTGCGTGACGTTTACCGCGCCGACCCTTCATGGCGCATTGGGCTATTGCGGTACTTTAATCCCGTCGGCGCGCATGTAAGCGGCATGATTGGCGAGGATCCAAATGGTATTCCTAATAATTTAATGCCCATCGTTGCTCAGGTGGCGAGTGGAAAGCGCGATGTGGTTTCCGTCTACGGCAATGACTACAACACCCAAGATGGCACTGGCGTGCGCGATTATATTCATGTCATGGATTTAGCGCGCGGCCATGTGAAAGCGCTAAATGCGCTCAACACGCTCAGCTCGTCACAAAACCGTTCGGGCCTAGTGACATTAAATCTGGGTACAGGCACGGGCTATTCGGTACTTGATGTGGTGAAAGCATTTGAAGCAGCCAGCGGTCGCGCCGTGCCGCACAAAATCGCCGCCCGCAGGCCGGGCGACGTTGCCGAATGTTTTGCCGATCCTGCGCTCGCAGCTAAGATTATTGGCTGGCGTGCCGAACTGGGATTGGATGAAATGTGCGCCGATGCGTGGCGCTGGCAGAGCGCGAACCCAAATGGGTTTACATAGCGCGCACAATCAAATTGTAAAAATCGGCGTTGGTGCCTGCTTTCCTAGCTTGCCGCGTTCCGGGCAGCCAAAGCAGCAGCAGTGAGGACTAAGCTTCTCTTATTAGCGGTGAATTTGCACCCAGTCGTAAAACCGCTTCTAGTGCATCGTGGGAGACGGCTTTATCGCCAGCCGCCATAAGTGTTGTCGCCAAGCGCATTGGCGTATTCATGTTTGTGGGCGCAATGATTGTGGCCTGTGTTAAAACGGTCAGACCGCGCACGGAGTTGCCTTGGATGCAAAGCGACCAGCCAAACGTGAAGAGAAAAGTAAACAGCACAAAAATGATGCGTGCTGTGACATCGCTGCCTTCTTATAACCTGGCAAGGCTGGAAAACGTACTCCAAAATCCGCCAGCAAGCGCACCGATGATGGCGCCAACGACAACTAGTCCAAACACGGGTGGTCGAGTCATACCTAACTCTGGTGATTCAATAATAAATCAGCGATCACCGGGCGATGAGGTGAGGCTAATTTGCCCCCCACAAAACAGTCTGCTACCCCAATGCTGGGGCTGACAAAAATATGATCAATGCGGAGAAATGAAATGCCCGGCCGTAAGGAGTGCCCGTACGAATAACCATACCCCAAACCTGCCGACGAAAATGCATCACGCACGCCCGCCTCAACCAGCCGTCGAACCACCAGCGAACTGTCAGGCGCATTGAAATCACCCGCTAGGATTATCGGCCTGAGACTGCTACGCACATCTTTTGCCAAGGAGGCAGCTTGCATCATCCGGTCAGCTACATTTTGTTCCCACTCTTCAATTCCACTGAGCCGTTCATGGCGCACCGCGTTCAGTCCTTCGCGTGGTGATAAAAAATGAGCGGTGTACAAATCAATTTGAGTAAAACCAGTATTTACTGTGCAGTAAACATAAGTGTGTTCGAATTCGCGAAACGCAATCTCGCCTGGGTGACAACCGCTCAGGGGATATCGGCTGGCGACCGTATATTGACCGAATGCATAGACTTGGCGATTGCCAAATAATGACCTCACAGTAGCGGGGACTTCCTCAAATCTTGAGTTGATTCGGCCTGCATCCTGGAGGATCAGAATGTCTGGATCATGCCGCGCAATTTCGTCAGCGATATTGGCAAAACCACCCTCGTTATCCAGGGTGATGTAGTCTTTGACGTTATAAGTCATGACCCGAATATGTTCGGTGCCCAAGTCGCGAATTCCGATGACGAGACCCATCATCACCGTAGGTACTAGAAACAATGCGGTGCCTGCCAAGAGCCTCCACCGCATTGTTAATTTAAATGAAATCAAAAACGCGATGAACGCCGGAAAAAGGAAAACGTAGTACGGAATGTATTGCAAAAAAGAGATTGCCGACGAATGCTCGGGGCCAACCTTGTACGCTACGCAAATGACTAGCACCACGGCGGCGACGACAGTAACAATAAAACGGGCTAGTGTTTTCGCCATAATGGCCTACGAGCTCCTAACTTTGACCAGTAATATTGCCCGCTCTTGCTGATTTTTTGTATATTTCAAGATCACGCAATACTAAAAGTGTCGTAAATTTTTCTCGCGCGCAAACGTCAGATCGCTCGTTGTTTGTCGTAGCCGCTTGCATAAGAAGCGCGTGAGTGAACGATAGAATTTGTCGGAAATGCCGTTCTCTGCCGCTAGTAGTGCTCGCATATCGTCGTAGCCGAATTTGAATAAATGCGTGGCCTCGATGGCTTCCGCGGCAGCGGAGCGAGGCGCATCATCAACCAGGCTCATTTCCCCAAAGTGTCCGCCTGCCGCCAGCGTGGCGACATCAACTGCTTCACCGCCGGCGGATTGAGCCGTAATCTGCACAGAGCCATCTTTTATCAAATACATCGCTGTGGACGCCTCGCCCGCATAAAAAATGCGACCGCCAGCAGCAACCGCAACGGTCTCTGCAATTTTCGCAAATCGAGCCCGCTCTTCGGCCGTCATGTCTTTAAACAGATAAACACCTTGTAGCAGGGAATCGCTGATCACGATTTGTTCCTTTCAATATTGTTTGAATTTTTCTGAGGTAATCATTGAGTAATGCGACAGTATTTTAACATTGCAACTCTTTTAGCGCCTCTAAGCGCATTAACGATCCATAAAGGCCCTACTTTTTTCCGGCACCGAACAAACTCAACAGACAAAAAATCCCCGCGAAATTTTTGCGGGGATGTATTGGTTTTAGATTTTGCTGGGCAATGCCGCGCCAATTCAGTTCAACAGCGCAGCATCTTTTTTTGATATTGGCGTCCCGCTAAAGAGAGCAAGCGTAATAATAGAAAGCGCGAGATTAATGCTAAACGATGACAAACAAAGATAGCAAGTAAACTCAGGTTTTTATCTCTACGGGATTTTCATGATGAGCCTGACCAGATCGAGTGTATTCGTTGCCGCCGTTGTTGCATTAGCTTTACTAACAACGCTCAGCGCAACGGCGGCCTATTCTCAAGACGCCAAGAAAATTCGAATCGGCGTCGAGGGCGCGTATCCGCCGTTTAGCCAGATTGATACCGATGGCAAGCTTAAAGGTTTTGATATCGACATCGCCAATGCTTTATGCGCTGAATTAAAGGCCACATGTTTGATGGTGCAACAGGAGTTTGATGCCATGATTCCTGGCCTGCTTTCGCGCAAGATCGATGCGGTGATTGCGTCAATGACGATTACTGATGAACGTAAAAAATCGGTTGATTTTAGCAACAAGTATTACCAAACGCCCGCAAGGTTTGTGGCAAAGGCGGGCAGCAAGCTGGAGGTGTCGGCCGCGGGGCTGAAAGGCAAGCGCATCGGTGTTCAGCGAACCACCATTCATGATCGGTTTGCCACCGCAACGTTCACCCAGTCGGAGATTGTGCGTTACACCAAACAGGACGATGTATTTCTTGATTTGACGGCGGGTCGCCTCGATGGTGCGTTGGTTGATCTCATGGCGGCAAAGGTGGGTTTCCTGCAAACGCCTGCAGGCAAAGGCTTCGCGTTTCTTGGGCCCATTTATTCGGACCCGAAGTTTTTCGGTGTGGGCGCGGGTATTGCCGTCCGTAAGGCCGATACGGCCCTTCGGGATCGTTTGAACGTGGCGATAAAGGCGATTCGCGCAAACGGTGTCTACAAGAAGATTCAGGACAAATATTTTGATTTTGACGTTTACGGTGATGCCATGCCGAACGCAGCGATGTTAGCGAAATAGAGTCGCGAAATAACGTAGCAAATTAACACCACAAAATAGTCCATTTCTGCACCGAAAAAATAGCCTGAACCACACCATAAAACATGCTCCACGGTTTTCTCCCCAGCATTCTTGAAGGCGCGGCGCTAACGGTCGCCGTGGCGATCTTGTCGCTACTGATCGCGATCGCCTTTGGGCTGGCGGGCGCATCCGCAAAGCTGTCGAAATCGCGATGGCTGGTGAGGTTGGCTACCCTGTACACGACAGTAATTCGTGGCGTTCCCGATTTGGTACTGATGCTGCTGATTTTTTATGGCGGACAAACTCTCGTCAACACCATCGCACCCAAGTTTGGCTTTGATGATTTCATCGACGTCAATCCGTTCATTGCTGGCGTGATGACGATCGGGTTCATATTTGGTGCCTATCTGACGGAGACGTTTCGCGGCGCAATTCTTGCGATTCCGGCGGGCCAGCGCGAAGCGGGAATTGCCTACGGCATGTCCAAATCCCAAGCTTTTAAACGAATTGTTTTGCCGCAAATGGTGCGCCTGGCGATTCCGGGATTTTCAAATAATTGGCTGGTACTGGTGAAATCCACCGCGCTGGTATCGGTCATCGGTTTGAGCGACATGATGCAGCGTGCTGGACTGGCGGCTGGTGCGACCCGTGAGCCATTTACATTTTATGCGGCCGTGGCGGTGCTTTATTTAATGATCACAACAGTGTCAATTATTTTGCTCAAAGTGCTAGAAAAACGCTATTCAGTAGGCGTCAAGGTAGCTGCATGACGGTCGCTTACTATTTCAGTGTTTTCGAGTTGTCATATAAAAAATACCGTACGAGAGCAACACTGTGCTGAATTTTTCTGCCATTGGCGAAAGCTTGCCGCTGTACTTTAGTGGTGTGCTGGTGACGCTAAAACTGCTGTTGATGGCGCTGGTCATTGGCCTCGCGTTTGCTATTCCGCTCGGTGTGCTGAGGGCATCGCGCAACAAATGGCTATCGTCGCCGGTATGGTGTTTCACCTATTTTTTCTGTGGAACCCCGATGTTGGTGCAGCTTTTCCTGATTTATTACGGATTGGCCCAATTTGAATGGATGCGTGAAAGCTTTGTCTGGCCGTGGTTTTCATCCGCCTGGTTTTGTGCGGCGTTTGCATTTGCGGTCAATACCAGCGCCTACACCACCGAAATTATTGCGGGTGCGATTCGCGCCACCAACGTTGGCGAAATTGAGGCTGCCAAGAGCATGGGCATGTCACGCTGGGTCATGGTTCGGCGCATCTTGTTGCCATCGGCTTTAAGGCGTGCGCTGCCCGCCTATAGCAACGAAGTCATTTTCATGCTGCATGGTACGTCGCTTGCCAGCATCGTCACGCTGATGGATTTGACGGGCGCGGCACGCCAAATGAACTCAACTTTTTATCTGCCGTTTGAAGCGTTTTTAACCGCGGGCGCTTTTTATTTGGTCCTGACGTTTATTTTGGTGGGGCTATTTCACTTTGCTGAAAAGCGCTTTTTGGTTCATCTGCGCCCTCGGACAACATAATTATTTCCTAAAATATGCGAATAAAAAAACATCCATTAGCATCAAGTGCGCTTGGCACTGATCGAGAGCTATTGAGCTTTCATTACGGCACCCCTGGGTCAGGGCAAAAAATTTACATTCAGGCATCGCTTCATGCGGATGAGCTGCCCGGCATGCTGGTCGCCCACCATTTACGCAGTCGATTTGAAGTCCTTGAGGCAACATCACAATTAGTAGGTGAGGTCGTCATCGTGCCGGTGGCCAACCCTATAGGCCTGGCGCAAATGATGATGCGCACGCATCTGGGGCGTTTCGACCTCGGCACTGGTGAGAATTTTAATCGTCACTATCCGGCATTGTTCGAGGGCGTGGCGTCCAGAGTATCTAATCAGCTGACGAGTGACGAGACCGAAAATATGGCGTTAATTCGTAGCGCCATGCGTGCGGTGTTGGCGGATGAATCGACGCAGCCACCCGTAGCAACGGCAACGGCAGAAATTGCGAGCCTTCGCAGAGCGCTACTATTGCTGGCCTGCGATGCCGACGTGGTGCTCGATCTTCATTGTGACTGTGACGCCGTGCTCCATCTTTACACCGGCACCCCGCTGTGGCCGCAGGCGGATCCGCTGGCTAGATACCTGGGTGCTTCAGCGACGCTGCTGGCGACCGAATCGGGCGACAATCCGTTTGATGAGGCGTGCTCGCAAACCTGGTGGCAGCTCGCAGACCGTTTTCCAAATCATCCCATTCCCTTATCCTGCTTATCGGTAACGGTGGAGCTGCGCGGCCTGACCGACGTGACTCACTCACAAGCCACCCAGGATGCCGATGGCATCATTGCCTTCCTGCAACATCGTGGTGTTGTCGCTGGCATTGCACCGCCGCTGCCTGCACTTAAATACCCCGCCACGCCGCTTGCGGGCGCTGAGTCCATCACGACACCGAGTAGTGGCGTCGTGGTGTTCTTACGCAAGGTGGGCGATTGGATTAAAGCAGGGGACGCGGTCGCAGAAGTCATCAACCCGCTCACTGGGCAGGTACATACGCTCGTCAGCGCGACCGAAGGCGTGCTCTATGCACAAGAAAACCACCATTTTGCGACAGCAGGCATGTGGCTCGTCAAGGTCGCCGGTGCGACCTCGAATCGAACCGGCAATTTGCTGAGCGCATGATGTCGAATTCTAAAATTGAAAAGCTGCTCGTTGAAAATGTGCATAAGTGTTATGCGAGCAATCAGGTGTTGAAAGGCGTCTCGCTGGCCGCCAACGCAGGGGATGTCACCAGCATTATTGGTTCTTCGGGTTCGGGCAAAAGCACGCTGCTGCGGTGTATCAATCTGCTTGAGCAGCCTGACCAGGGTTTGATCGCGCTAAATGGGGAAACCCTGGAACTGACGCCTGATCGAGACAAAAGCCTGAAAGCGCGCGATCCAAAACAGCTCCAGCGAATGCGCTCTAAGTTGGCGATGGTATTCCAGCATTTTAATTTATGGTCACACATGACGGCGCTTGAAAACGTGATGGAAGCGCCGATACATGTGCTGGGCTTGAGTAAACAAGAAGCGGTAGCACGGGCCGAGAATTATTTGCAACGGGTGGGCGTCGCACATCGTAAAGATATGTACCCGGCACATCTCTCCGGAGGCGAGCAACAGCGCGTTGCGATTGCGCGCGCGCTGGCGATGGAGCCGGAAGTGATGCTGTTTGATGAGCCTACGTCTGCGCTCGATCCCGAACTGGTGGGTGAAGTGCTGAAAGTCATGCGTGATTTGGCGTTCGAAGGGCGCACGATGATTGTAGTCACCCACGAAATGGGCTTCGCGCGCGAAGTATCCAATCGGCTGATTTTTTTGCACAAGGGTGTTGTCGAGGAAACGGGCGATCCGCGCGAGGTGTTGTCGAATCCGCAAAGTGATCGATTGAAGCAGTTTTTATCCGGGAGCTTAAAATAGGTTTTTCTGGCTTTTAAGTAAGCCTCGAATTAATTGCACGTCAGCGCTTTGTTCCTGAACCCACCTAAAAATAAGCACAGCGTTGGTTTTCTGCTGCTGCCACATTTCTCACTGGTGACCTTGAGTGGTGCTGTCGATGCGCTGCATCAAGCGTATGCCCAGTCGGGCGATTGTTTATACGATCGGTAGCTTATTGGTGTTGACGCTTTAGTTGTGGACAATGCCGGGGTTGGCGTCGGTGTCGGCAACGTCCGCGTCGACAGCGCTAGCGGCGTGGTGCTGTCTAAGAAATCGATGGCGAACGTCTCAGCTGTGCCATTGGTTCTGCCAGTTTTGACATGATCCTGGCCTGGATTGGTGCGGCACATGGCGAAGAATTGATCGCTGAAGTACTCGATTATTTTGGGCATGAGCGCCAGCGCGGCAACCAAGAGCATCAACGGGTTCCGCTTGCAGCCAGAATTGGTGGCGGGCAGCCAAAATTGACCGAAGCGGTGTCGCTAATGGAGGCCAACTATGAAGCGCCGCTGCCGACCGAGGAAATAGCGCGGTTGGTGGGCGTTTCACGCCGGCAACGGGAGCGCCTTTTCAAACAATATCTGAATAATCTGCCCTCACGTTATTACCCTGAGCGGCGTCTGGTACGGGCGCGACAGTTATTGCAGCAAACCAGTCAATCAATTTTACAAATTGGTCTATCGTGCTGATTTTCATCAGGCCCGCATTTTCAAGCGCGTATCGCCACCATTTCGGGATTGCGCCTTGCGATCAACGCCCCCAGCGCTTTATCAACAGCCCCCTAATGACTAATCAAAGGTTCCAACCCCAAGCCAACATATAAGCCAGCGTCGCTTTGTTGATATGTTTATTACAAATATCCAGCCTAAAATAGCGATACTGGAAATATTTAATGGAGTCAATCATGTCCGAGTGTTCAAGTCACCCCTCAAACGCTACTGGCGCCCACGCAACTCATGCAAACAACATGCCGATTACGCGCGCTACTTTTGATGAAGTGATGGTGCCAAATTACGCACCCGCGTCTTTTATTCCGGTGCGCGGCAAAGGTTCACGCGTGTGGGATCAGACCGGACGCGAATACATTGATTTTGCGGGCGGTATTGCGGTCAGCTCAGTCGGACATGCCCACGACAGCGTCGTTGCGGCGCTCGTCAGTCAAGCCCAAAAGTTGTGGCATGTGGCCAACGTGATGACCAACGAGCCGACGCTGGCGCTGGCGCGAGCGCTGGTTGAGAAAACATTTGCGGAGCGGGTATTTTTTTGTAATTCAGGGGCCGAGGCAAATGAGGCGGCGCTAAAGCTTGCACGCAAATGGGCATCAGATAAATTTCCATCCCCCAATGCTACCCACGGCGAAACCGAAAAATTTGAAATTGTTTCATGTCTGAATTCATTTCATGGGCGCACGCTGTTTACGGTGAGTGTCGGTGGGCAGCCTAAGTACACGCAAGGCTTTGCACCATTGCCGGGGGGGATCAAACATGTCCCTTACAACGATATCGAGGCGATGCGGGCGGCAGTATCTGACAAAACCTGCTGCGTGATTATCGAGCCAATTCAGGGTGAAGGTGGCGTCACGCCGGCGACCAAGGATTTTCTGCATGCGGTTCGCGAGCTATGTGATCAACACCATGCACTGCTGATTTTTGATGAAGTGCAAAGCGGAGCAGGGCGGACGGGGTCACTTTTTGCTTACATGAATTGTTGCGCGGTACCCGATATTTTGACCTCTGCCAAAGGTCTGGGCGGCGGCTTTCCGATTGGCGCGATGCTGACCACGGCTGCGATTGCGCAGCATCTTGGCGTGGGTTCACATGGCACCACCTATGGCGGGAACCCGCTGGCTTGCGCGGTCAGCCTGGCAGTACTAGACATCATCAGTGCGCCCGAGACGCTGGCCAATGTACACGCCCGGCACGATCAATTCTTTGCAGGCTTGAATGAGATTGGTCACAAATATAATATCTTCAAAGAAGTGCGGGGCCAGGGTCTGCTGATTGGATGCGAGCTTGCGGACAAGTGGCAGGGTCGTGCTAAAGATTTTGTAAAAGCCAGCGAGAAGCAATCGCTGATGATCTTGATGGCGGGCCCCAATGTGATTCGTCTGGCGCCGTCGTTACTGATTACCGAAGCTGACGTTGCGCAAGGCCTTGAATATTTTGAAGCCGCTGTGGCAGAGTTGGTCGCCATTGAATCTGCGGCGGCCATTGCCGCGCCCGCTGTGAAGCTGGCGGTTGTGCAGCCCGACCCGCAGGCCAGTGTCCGTGCGACGGTTTAAAAAGAAATGCGGAATCCATGCTGATATTGCGTCCCGCGCGACTTTCTGATTTACCGGGGGTTGAGGCCATTGCTTTGGCGAGCGCGGTGGGCATCACCTCGCTGCCGCCTGATCGAGACAAGCTGTACGAAAAAATTCGGGCGTCCACCCAATCGTTTGCGGCGGAAGTGGACGTGAATGGCGAGGAGATTTATTTTTTCGTTTTGGAAGAGTCGGCATCAGCCGAAATCGTCGGCACCAGCGGCATCGTTGCCTCGGCTGGATTTCATGATCGCTTTTATAGCTATCGCAATGAAATCATTGTGCACGCGTCGCAGGAGTTGAAAGTGAGCAACAAAATTCACGCGCTGCATTTATGCCATGACCTCACCGGCACCTCGCTGCTCACATCATTTTATATTGACCCCAAATACAACGACACGCAATGGCCGCAGTTGTTGTCGCGTGCACGGCTACTATTCATGGCGGAGAATCCGCATCGATTTGCGGATCGACTTGCTGCCGAGAATCCCGGCTTGTGTGACGACGACGGCAACGCGCCGTTTTGGAACGCAGTCGGGCGTCGCTTCTTCGGCATGGAATATCCGCAAGCCGAACAGCTATCCGGCGGACGCAGCAAGACTTTCATTGCAGAATTAATGCCGCAATATCCGATTTATGTGCCGCTGCTGCCGCCTGATGCGCAGCGGGCGATTGGTCAGCTTCACCCGGTCGCGCAGTTACCGTTTTCGATGTTGCTGGAAGAGGGATTTGAGGCCGACACATACATCGATATCTTCGACGGTGGCCCGACGGTGGAGGCACGCTTGTCGACGCTGCGCAGCATTCAGGAAAACCGCCGTTTGCGCGTTAACCGTTCGCCCGTGATTAACGTGAACATGGACGCCAATAATCAGGTCAGGCGGGTCACCAGTCCGCCCGAGTTGCCCTACATCATCGCCACCACCTCGACCGAGGGCTTTCGCGCCACCATCGCCAACGCCGCCGTGGATGGAGGTGAGCTATTGCTTTCGCCCGAGCTTGCCAACACGCTCCAAGTTGCACATGGCGAGCCGGTTCGTGCACTATTGTTGGGTGGCGGTTGGGGTTCTGCAATATGATGATTGTCCGCCCCATTGCCGCACCTGATTTGGAAGCCTTGTTCACAATGGCCGCTAAAACAGGTGTGGGTATGACCACGCTGCCTGCTGATCGGGAACAGTTGGAGAAGCGTATCGAGGCCTCGCTCGCCTCGTTTGCGGGGTTGGCGGATCGTTCAGCAGAAATTTTTGTTTTTGTGCTGGAAGACGTTGAGAAAAAGAAAATTGTTGGCACGTGCGCGATTGCCGCCGCGGTCGGGTTGCGGCAGCCCTGGTATTCGTACCGGGTGGGCCTGGTGGTGCACGCGTCGCAGGAATTAAATATTTTCACGCAGACGCCGACGCTGTTTTTGTCCAACGATCACACCGGACATAGCGAGCTTTGTTCGTTGTTTTTGGATCCTGAATATCGGGTCGGTAAAAACGGCAGCTTGCTGTCGAAATCACGTTTTTTATTTTTGGCGCATTGTCGAGAACGCTTTTCAAAACGCATTATTGCCGAGCTCCGCGGTGTATCCGACGCCAACGGTAAATCGCCATTCTGGGAAAGTCTGGGTCGCCATTTTTTCTCGATGGAATTTTCCGAAGCGGATTATTTGACCGGTATGGGCAAGAAATCTTTTGTGGCCGAATTGATGCCGAAGCATCCGCTGTACAGCTCGTTTCTCACACCAGAAGCGCAGGCAGTGATCGGTAACACCCACGAGCTCACGGCGCCAGCGCGCGCCATGCTGGAAAGCGAAGGCTTTCGGTATGAGGGCCATGTGGATATTTTTGACGCGGGCCCTGCGGTGGAATGTAATGTGGACGATATTGATGCGGTGGCGGCCAGCGCGATATTTACGGTGCATATTCGTGATCCAGCCGCACGTGAATCGGCAACCCGGGCGGAAACAATTTATCTGGTCTCCAACGTACCGACAAAAGACTGTTTGAAGCATTTCCGCGTCGCCCAAATGAGCGCGAGTGTGGTTAATGAAATGATCAGCATCAGCACAAATGAGGCGCTGTCGCTGGGCGTTAATGCGGGAGACGTCGTTCGCGCCGTGCCATTGTCGGTGCGTGAGCGTAACCCCATGCAGATTCGGCGTAACGCCGCACATGCGAAAGATTCAATGCATAAACCCTAGCAGGGACGTGCATTTCAGCGTAAAAGTGCGCTGAAACACCCGCTATTGCTAGGGTTTAAACTTAAACACAGGTAAATACCATGTCTCAACTTTTCATCGACGGCGCGTGGCTTGCCGGAAGCGGCACCCGATTCGAATCGCTTAATCCCGTATCGCAAGAAACGATCTGGAGCGGCCTGGCGGGGAGTGCAGCCGATGTTAATTGTGCGGTGCTCGCCGCGCGGCGTGCCTTTCCCGCGTGGGCGGATTTATCGTCGTTGCAACGCGAAAATATCGTCAGGCAATTCGCGCGTTTACTGGGCGAACATAAATCGTCACTCGCCCACACGATTGGTCGCGAGACCGGTAAACCTATGTGGGAAGCGCTGACCGAAGTTGCGACGATGATCGGTAAAATCGACATTTCGATTGCGAGTTACCATGAGCGCACGGGTACTAAATCAACGCCGCAAGCGGAAGGCGCGGCGGTATTGCGCCATCGACCGCATGGCGTGGTGGCCGTATTCGGGCCCTACAATTTTCCGGGACATTTGCCAAATGGACACATCGTGCCAGCGTTGCTTGCAGGCAACACCGTCGTGTTCAAGCCGAGTGAGTTAGCCCCTGCCAGTGCAGCAGCTACGGTGCAAATTTGGGCTGAAGCCAGTTTACCAAAGGGTGTGTTGAATCTGGTGCAAGGCGCACGCGATACCGGCGTGGCGCTGGCGAATCACGCTGAAATTGATGGCCTGTTTTTTACCGGCAGCTCGACTACCGGTAACGCGATTCATCAGCAGTTTGCGGGGCAGCCAAATAAAATTCTGGCGCTGGAAATGGGCGGCAATAATGCGTTGATCGTCGGTGAGGTCGCGAATATCGACGCGGCGGTTCATCATATTGTGCAGTCTGCATTTATTTCAGCGGGCCAGCGCTGCACCTGTGCGCGGCGCTTGTTGGTGAAACGCGGCGATGCAGGCGACAACTTGCTCGGTCGTTTGGTGGACGTGGCATCGCGTTTAAAAGTAGGAGCATTCGATGATGAGCCCGCGCCGTTTATGGGCGCCGTGGTGAGCGTTAATGCCGCCCATAAATTGCTTGCGGCACAAACTGATTTGCTAAATCGCGGCGCTAAACCACTGCTTAAAATGCAGTCGCTCAAGTCGCAAACCGCGCTGTTGTCGGCAGGCATTCTAGACATTACCGATGTTGATAATATTGCCGATGAAGAACATTTCGGCCCGCTGTTGCAAGTGATTCGCTACGATAGTTTTGATGAAGCGATTCGCCTTGCGAACCGCACCCGCTATGGCTTGGCGGCTGGTTTGCTGTCTGACGATAAAGCGCAGTATCATCAATTTGAACGTCATATTCGCGCGGGCATTGTGAACTGGAATCGCCCGCTGACGGGTGCATCCAGCGCCGCTCCGTTTGGTGGCGTCGGTGCCAGCGGCAATCACCGCGCCAGTGCTTATTACGCAGCCGATTACTGCTCGTATCCGCAGGCATCGCTGGAAAGTGAAACTATCGTGCTGCCTGAAAAATTAAGTCCGGGGCTCAGTTTATGAAAGCGTATGAGTTTAATTTCGATGGGCTGGTCGGACCGACCCACAATTACAGTGGACTTTCGTTTGGCAATATCGCATCGAAAAATAATTCCGGCGCGATTGCGAATCCAAAATTAGCCGCGCTGCAAGGCCTCGCCAAAATGAAGGCGCTGCATGATCGCGGCTTCAGGCAGGGCGTGTTGGCACCGCACGAGCGCCCCGATGTCGCCGCGCTCCGATCACTCGGTTTTGCGGGCACGGATGTTGCGGTGATTCATGCGGCGGCTGAACATGCACCGATGCTGCTCAGTGGTGCCGCGTCGGCCTCGCCGATGTGGGCGGCGAATGCGGCGACAGTGAGCCCGAGCGCAAATACGCGTGATGGTCGCGTCCATTTCACCGCCGCTAATTTAAATAATAAATTTCATCGCTCCATCGAGCACCCGACCACCAGCCGAATTTTGAAATCTATGTTCTCCCATGACGCGCATTTTGCGCATCACGCGGCGCTGCCAAATTGCCCGCAAATGGGTGATGAAGGGGCGGCCAATCACACGCGCTTTTGTTCGCGTTATGGCGTGGTGGGGGTTGAGCTATTTGTTTACGGCGCATCTGGATTTGATATGGCCGCACCTGCACCGCAACGTTTCCCCGCGCGACAAACTCGGGAAGCATCGCTCGCGGTTGCGCGTCTGCATGGTTTGACAGACGCGCGCACCATCTTTGCGCAACAGAATCCTGACGTGATTGATGCCGGAGTTTTTCACAATGACGTGATTGCCGTGGGCAATGGCAAGGTGCTTTTTTGCCATCAGCGTGCCTTCTTGAATCAACAAAATGTCATTACTGAAATTGCGCAAAAATTTGGGCCGGAATTTGTGCCGATTGAAGTCAGCAATGATGATGTTACGGTGTCTGATGCTGTCTCGTCGTACCTTTTTAACAGCCAATTGTTGACCCGTGCGGATGGTGAAATGGTGCTGGTGGTCCCGGAGGAGTGCCGCGCCAATGCTGGTGTTTGGGCTTATTTGCAAAAGCTGCTCACGCTCAATACGCCGATCAGAGAGTTGCTCGTTTTTGACCTTCGTGAAAGTATGCGTAACGGTGGCGGCCCCGCGTGCCTGCGTTTGCGGGTTGAGCTAAATGAGGTTGAAGCCGGCGCCGTCAATCCCGGCGTGTTGATGTCCGACGCGTTGTATCCGACCCTGATTGCATGGGTCGAAAAAAATTATCGCGATCAGGTAGGTGAAAAAGATTTGGCTGATCCCGCATTGCTCATCGAATGCCGCACTTCGCTGGATGAGCTGTCGCACATATTGAGGTTGGGAAACGTGTATCCGTTCCAGATGATCTGAGTGCTGGTGGTGGTTAATCAGAATCTGGCTCCTCCACCACATAACCTTTTGCTTTCAGCTTCGCCAAATATCCATCCGATGCGACGAGTTGCGCCATTGACAAGGTGGCGACGGTGGACATATTTTTGGTCAGCGCCGCTTCCGCCGCATTCAGCCACGCGGCCTGAATTTGTGCAGGCACATTTTGCACGCCTAACGTTTTAACGAAACTGGCATCGCGAATCGCGGCTTCACACGCGGCCCGTTGATCGTTCACCGGCAGGGCGCGGATCGCCCTGATGTCGCCCGTGGCCCAAGCGTTTGCGCGCGCCCGCATCGCCTGCAAATCAGTTTCAATTCGATCCAGCGTTTTCGTGAAGCAATCGAGGTCTGCCAGTCGCGATTTTTTAAACTCCGTGACGGCGGCGCGAAGATCGCCAATAGGGGGTTCTATGGTGACCGAGGTTATTTTGACGCCGTGTTTTTTCGCCGCTTCGTTTATGACGGCGTTCACCGGGCTGCTGGAAGTCATGCCGGTTTTCTCAATTGCTTTTTGATACAGCTTGCCCGCCGCAAACATCGGCCTTGATCGCTCAAGATCGTTGTCATCGTCCTGATATTCGCCAATATATTTTGACCGCAGCGCCACCCAGCGCGGATAAATGCTGGCGGGCACCACATCACGCAAGGTTGCGCCGTCTGGATTTTTGACCGACTCCATCGCCGAGGGCAGCAAGGTCAGCGCCCGAAAATAGCCAATCTGTTTCATCGTAATACCGGCACCAGGCGGACCGAGTATTTCCTGTGACGTTGCAACAATCGCCGCTACTTTTTTAGCCCGCCACGTCATGTTTTTGGGCACCGGCGTTTGAATCCCGACAATCCACAACACATGATCGCCCTTCGATACCTTCCACATGCCCGGCCCCGGTTGCTCACCGCTGACGAGCACCGTCTCCAGGATTTCAGGGGCAACGCTAGTAACCAATGCTGTCGTGGACGCAGGGTCAGTGGCGGTGGCCGCTTGTGTGAGGGTGGTGATTGATGTAAGGGTGCCGATTACGCCGACAAGAATCGTTGAAAATATGTACACCTTAAGTCCTTGGGTTGTATCTATTGTGTTGCTCAGACCTGCGCGCGGACCAATTGGTTCACCGTTATGACTTTACGTGGTCAGCTGACAGCCTCATCGTTTGCTCAACATCGACCTTGATGTATCTGCCGATGTGGGGCTTGATGGACAGCCCACCTCGTAAGGCCAGCCTAATCTAGCCCGCTGCTGGTTTCTCACTTTCGTCCGCGTCTAAGCCAGCGGGGTGCGGATATAGGGTGACGCGCCGATCCATTCCAAGCTGCGATAATTTGGGCGACTGCATTGCGCAAACATTTATTGCAAACGGCGGTATCTGAACGCTGCTTTAAAAGTGAAAGTGAAAAATCCGCTTGTTACAACCCCTGAACAATTTCATGGGTGGGTCGGGAAGGTTGCTTATCGCTTGGACGAGCTCATCCGTGCAAACTTGTGGGCGCTCATTCAAGCCGCCAATTAAGAGCTCGACCGCAATTGAAAAACAGCGTTGAACAGAACAATCGCGCAGCGCTCAAAATGGGAGGAAAGTAGGGTCAAAGCCTCGTTTGAACGAAGTTCAAGATTTAAATTCAGGACTACTCTTGGTGCAATAAAATTCATTCGATGCACAATTCAAAATGACCGACGAGATACGTCGATGAATGCGTTTACACCACTGTTTCGATCACTGTAGTTGCGCGTGTGGAAAGTCAATATTACAGACATCAGGGTTTGCCGTGTTTGTGGCCGCACTTCATTCATACCGTATCAAATAGAATCATTGATAAACGTCGTTTGTATGAAATTACTTCGCGACGCTGGTGGCGTCTAGTTAATAAACATCCCGCAAATACCGCCCGTCCTGCGCCAATTTTTTCACCCATGCTTTCGCAGCTTCTTGTGACATACCGCCTTCTGAAACGGCCACGCCGGTCAAGGCGTGATCCACGTCCGACGCCATGCGTTTTGCATCGCCGCAGACATAAAAATACGCGCCTTCGTTTAGCCAGGCCCAGAGCTCGGCGGCAAGTTCTGTCATGCGGTGTTGCACATAAATTTTTTCGGATTGGTCGCGCGAGAAAGCGAGCGAGAGCTTGGTGAGGACGCCATCGTCCGCGTATTTTTTCAATTCTTGCTCGTATAAAAAATCTGTTTTAGCATGAGCCGCACCGAAAAATAACCAGTTCTTTCCGCCGTTTTCGGTCAGCGCGCGCTCTTGCAAAAAAGCGCGGAACGGTGCGATGCCGGTGCCCGGGCCGACCATGATGACCGGTGTGGCGGCGAGATTCGGCAATTTAAATCCATGCGATTTTTGAATGAATGCGGGGACCGGCCGGCCTTCGCGCAGATGGTCAGCAAAATAGCCGGAACCGAGTCCCTGATAGCGGCGGCCATTGAGATCGTAGCGCACCACGCCGACCGTCAAATGTACTTCACCAGGATAGGCTTTGAGGGATGATGCAATGGAATAAAGTCGCGGCTGTAGTCGCGCAAGTGTCTGCACGAACTGGCTTACGGGCGGCCGCGCCGAACGGAATTTGACGAGTGTATCGAACACATCATGAATGCCATATTCGGCGGCGCGATCATCATTTTCAGCGAGATGCGAAAGCCGCTGTGCTTCAAAATCGAGTGTGGCGTGCTCCGCCATGAGTGCAAATAATTCTGCGGTGGGTTCGCGCAAATTTACTTTGTGGGTCAATGCATCGCGTGCGCTGGTGGCATCGCCCCCTATCGTGACCGCCTTGCTACCTTTGGCACGCAAGATCGATAAAATCAGTTCCACTTCTTCGGGATTGTTAGTGGGCCACACGCCGAGTGAATCGCCCGGCTCGTAATGCATATTGGATTGGCCGAGAGAAAGCGCAATCGCGCGCGTATCTTTTTCAGCGCCTTCGCCATTCAAACTTTCACAGCGCAATAGCTTAACTTTTGCAGGTCGATCGCGGCTGGGAGCACCTTTTTCGGAATTTTCAACACTAGCATTGGCGGGTGTTTCCAAGGCATTGTGGTCTGCAATATCCGCCGATGCTGGTGTTGTAGCGTTAGCCACTATCGGAGATTCTGCGATTAACGTCTTCAGCATTTTCGCGGTGGGCTTGCCACCGGGCACGCATTTGCTTAAATCCTTCTCTTCACCATTCGCGATTGCATCTGCATACGATTTGCAAAGATAGCCGCATTGCCCGCAATCAAGCTGGCCCATCGCCGCCATGAGTTTTAATTTTGGCGGTTTTGCTTCCGCCATTGTCATACGTTCATCAAGCGCCAATGCGGGGTCATGCCACGGGTAGTCGACATCTTCTTCTTCGGCCGCTGCCGTAGGGGTCGACGATGCGTCATTCGCTTGCTGCAAGCCAAGTAGACCGGCAAAAAAGCCGTTAAGCCAGGCGCGTTGATCGGGGTTGAACGGTGCGGTTTCAGGAAGGAGCGGGATCACGCGCATTTTTCCTTCAGCTCATCTACCGTCAAGCGATTTGAAAACGCATGAAAGCTCTCGCTCGCATCTGCGCGATTCGCCATATAGCCGCGCAACATTTTCTCAATCAAAACCGGTGCATCCACCGCTTTCACATCGCGAAAAACTTCGCGTGCGATTCCCTGCTCGGTACCGTACCCGCCGCCGACATGGACGTGATAGCCCTCCACCTGTTCATCATCGCCGTTGACACTCGTGTCTACCTTTGCAGCAATCAAACCAATGTCGCCAATGTAATGCTGCGCGCAAGAATGATGACAGCCCGTAAGATGAATATTGACCGGGGAGTCGAGCTGGATGCGGGTTTCCACGTATTCAGCAATTTGCATGGCATTGGCTTTAGTGTCGCTCGCGCCAAATTTACAACCGGCGCTGCCGGTGCAAGCGATCAAACCATTGCGGATTGAATTGGTTTTCCATGACAGGCCGACGGCTTCAATTGCCGCTTTTACGAGGTCAATATTTTCAGTCGCAATATCCGAGATGATGAGGTTTTGCCATACCGTCAAGCGAATCGTGCCGGAGCCAAATTTATCGGCGATGTCGGCGAGCCCGTGCATTTGCGCACAGGTCAGTTTGCCGACTGGCGTCAGGATGCCCACATAAACTCTTCCAGCTTGCTTCTGCGGGTGAAAATCAACGTGGCCATGCTTGGCGACGGCGGGACGCGGCTCACATTCGCTTTCGGCTAATGACACAAGCGGAAACGAAAGCAATGCCTGCACACGTTTCAAATATTGGTCGTGCCCCAGTCGGTCCAGCACGTATTTCATGCGCGCTTTCTGTCGGTTGGTGCGGTCGCCTTCGCTGATGAATACGCGCACCACGGCTTCGGCCACGGCTACACAATCGCTTGGTGCTATAACGATCCCGCAATCGCGTGCGAAATCATGATGGCCGGTGATGCCGCCGAGGCGCATGCGGAAGTACACCCCAGCGGGCACGGATTTTCCTTCGCCAACCGTAACGGCAAAAAATCCAATATCGTTGGTGTCGTCCAAGGCGGCCACTTTGCCGCCGCCATCGAAAGCGATATTGAATTTACGCGGCAGTCCGTACATTTCGCGGTGATTCAAAATGTAATGATGCATTTCGGCGCAGAGCGGTTGCGTATCAATCAGCTCCTGCGGATCAATACCAGCGGTGGGCGAGCCGGTCACGTTGCGAATATTGTCTGCACCCGCGCCCTTGCTGGTGAGGCCGCAATCGTCCAAGCCCGTGAGCACATGGATGACGTTAGCGGGCGGTATTTCGCGCAGCTGGAAATTCGCGCGAGTGGTGATGTGCGCAAACGGGCCGGCAAATTTTTCGGCGATATCAGCTACACCGCGTAACTGATAACTTTTCATAATGCCGCCCGCAATCCGTAGCCGACACATGAACGAATCTTGCGCTGGCGCGACGTGAAACATGCCGTGATATTTGTACAGAAAAACGTCAGTGCCTTTCGGAAATTTCGCTGCGGCTGCATTGGCGCGCATCTCATCCCACATCTCAAAAGGATGCTTATCTGCCTTCGCCTTTTCCTCCGCCACCAGCTTGCCGGCTGCGGCAATGGTGTTAGCGCGTGCTTGATCATGCAGCGCTTCGGGGCCGGTTGTGGCTGTGGTGGGTTTTGCTGCAGCTGCGGAATTACTGCTGCCCAGCCCACCCGAGCGAGCAATGCTCAAGCCGCTGGTAAACCCTTCCAGATATTTTTTTTGCTCGTCAGAGAATTCTGTCAGGTCATTCATTTTTTGCACATTCATTCATGAGATAAACATTAGCTCATTGCGCATCGCGGCAATATTTCGTTTGGCGGCAATCATGTCCACATACTGCGTCGCCGCACTCGTGTCGCCGACCAGCACGCTGCCGATTAGTACGCTACCAACGAGCGCACTGCCATGCAGCAAATTATTTTCAATGACCAGCTTCCGATAAATGCCGTTGCGCGGATCTTTGAGCACAATGGCCTCGCTGGTTTCAGTGCCCATAAAATTGCCGGCTGAAAACACATCAACACCGGTCACTTTCAAGCGGGTAGACGGCACCGTGCCGAGATAGTAATGGCTACCCACTTCGGCTAAATGAGTGGCACATACTTTGGCCATTTCATATAGCGGGGCCACCAGACCGTAGCTCACGCCACGATGCGCCACACATTCGCCGACCGCATAAATGCGCGGATCGTAAGTTTGCAAGCTGTCATCAACGACGATGCCACGATTGATTTGCAAGCCGCAGCTTTCGGCCAGCCAAACATTGGGCCGAACGCCAACCGCCATCACCACCAAGTCGGTGTCAATGGATTCGCCTGATTTGAATGTGACCGACGATACCTTTCCATTGATGCCGCATATTTCGGTTGTTGTGGCGCCTAGGCGAAATTCAACGCCGCGGGTTTCGAGCGCATGTTGCAATGTATTCGCCGCGCTTTGATCAAGTTGGCGCTCCATTAGCCAGGGCATGACATGCACCACGGTCACCTGCATGCCGCGCAGCGCCAGGCCATTGGCCGCTTCTAGTCCCAGCAATCCCCCGCCGATGACCACCGCCCGTTTTGCCGTGCGGCTCATCTCAATCATCGCTTCGGTATCGCCGATGTCGCGATAGGTTAAAACCCCTTTTAAATCGTTACCGGGAATGGGCAATTTGACGGCGCTGGAGCCGGTTGCCAACAGCAAGCGATCATACGGCGCGACGGTGCCATCATCTGCCGCGACGATGCGGCGTTTGCGATCAATGCGGGTAATCGTCTTGCCCAGATGCAACGTGATGCCGCGATCCGCGTACCACGCGTGATCATTGATGACAATGTCCGCCAGTGTCATTTCGCCAGCCAGCACGGGTGAGAGCAGGATGCGGTTGTAGTTCGGATGCAGTTCGGTACCGAACACGGTGATGTCATAAAAGTCGGGCGCGATGGTGAACAAATGCTCCAAGGTTTTGACGCCTGCCATGCCATTGCCAATAACGATGAGTTTTGGTTTACCCATGTCAGCTATGCCAATCCACTGTTGTTGCAAACAGCAGATTCCTCACCCAATAGGACTGGGTTCGGAATGGCCGTCATTAAAGTTAAGCGGCGCATCGTGATTCTTCAACAGCGGAAATAATGGCGTCACGCTTCGCCAGCGAAACCACTTCGCCAATCACGATGATGGCCGGGCTTGTTAATTTTTCGTTTGCGACTTTTTCAGCCAGCGTGGCTAACGTGGCAATCGCGGCCGCCTGATCGTGCCGGGTACCGTTGCGGATGGCGCAGGCAGGTGTGTTGCTCGACATGCCCGCCGTCATCAGGCCGGTCGTAATTTCATGCAAATTGGTGATGCCCATATAAATCACCAGCGTGGTGCCACTGTGGGCTAGTGCGGAATAATTCAGAACGGCATCGGTTTTGGTGTGACCCGTAATGAAGGTCACGCCGCGTGAAAAGTCGCGGTGGGTTATGGGAATTTGGAGTGCGCCGGGCGCGGCACAGCCTGCCGTCACGCCCGGCACGATGGTCACGTTGATGCCGGCTTGCCGAAGCGCCAGCATCTCTTCTCCTCCGCGCCCAAACACGAAGGGATCGCCGCCTTTAACACGCCCGACCGTCGCACCTGCACGGGCGAAGCGGATCATCATTCGTTCAATAAACTGTTGTGGCGTCGATTTGCAACCGCCGCGCTTGCCGACATGGATAACCCGCGCGCTGCTTTTTGCATGCTCCAGCACGGCGCAATCGACGAGATCATCCACCAACAGCACGTCCGATTTTTGAATCGCCTTGACGGCCTTTAAGGTCAGCAATTCAGGGTCGCCTGGCCCTGCGCCGATCAAAAATACTTCGCCTGATCTGCGTGGGGAAATCATGCTGTCAATTCCTCGAATACCAGCTTATTGGTGGCGAGCTTCACGCGGGTACTAGATTCGATTCGTTTAATTTCAGGCAGGCATGATCCGCAGCCCGTGCCGCATTTCAGCTTTTGTTGGGCATCATTGACGGTGCCGCCGCTTGCAAAAACGCCGGTAATTTCATTAACCGCAACGTTATGGCAGGCACATATCACCCGGCCGCGCGAGCTGTTGCCAAACGGTGGCTTGCTGCCTCCCGCCAGTGCGCGGTAGCCCAGAGAGCCAATATCCACGCGGCCTTCCAGCCACTCTCCCAGCCAATCCTGACCCGAAATATCGCCTGCCAGGCGAAATGCAACGACTTTACCGGCGTCGATTTTGATGGCGCGGCTGATGCCCGCCGTGGCGTCCAAAAATTCAAGCGCGGTTTCACCAAGCCCCAATTGCGCGTCCAGCGTATCAATCACGCTTCGGGGAACCGACTGTGCAGCAGCCGCACGAAACACCACGATATCTCGATCTCGCCCAGATAGGCCACAGGTCGCATATTCAAACGCATCAAAATGTGCGGCAAGCTCGGTCAATAGTTCGCTTGCATCGGTGGTTTCGGCCATCGCCACTAATCTCCATGGCAACACCGCACGTTCGACAGCAACGGCCGCATGTTTCAACTCTGGCTGCCGGGATACGGGGTCAAACGCACTCACCGTCAAGGAATTGACGCCTGCGCCTTTGACAAAGCGGCTGCCCCAGTGCATCGGCAGAAATGCGTCATTAAGTGCGACGTCTGAGCTGGCTTCGACGGGCAGCAGCATCACACCGCGTGCACTGGCAACGGTCACCAGATCGCGATCATTGATGCCCAAGTCAGCGAGCGTTTGTGGATGCATCGTCAATAGCGGTTCGGGTGCATGCGCATGCAACTGGGCGGCACGGCCCGTGCGCGACATGCCATGCCATTGATCGCGTAGTCGGCCGGTATTCAGACTGATCGGAAATTTTGCATTAATGGCTTCGGCAACAGGCAAAAATTTTGTGTTCGAAAATTTGGCGCGACCATTTTCGGTGGGGAAAATGCCATCCTCATAGAGCCGCACTTTGCCGATTTCGGCGTCGATGGCAAACGGCCATTGTTGTGGGCCACGTGATTCGAGGATCCTGTAGCTCAAGCCGGTGATATCGAGATCGCGTCCACGCGTGGTCTCGCGATGCTCGTTAAAAATATCTTCAGCACAGGTATAGGGAAATAATTTCGCGGCGTCAGATAGCGGCAATTTCGCTGCAACAGCGTGCGCGAAATCGACCGCAATCTGCCAATCGTGACGCGCCTCGCCCGGCGGCGGGAGTGCAGCGTGGACGCGTGAAATGCGACGTTCAGAATTGGTTACCGTGCCTTCTTTCTCGCCCCAGGTCGAGGCGGGCAACACCAGGTCCGCATACGCTGCCGTTTCAGTGTCGGTGTAGCATTCTTGCAGCACGACGAAATCTGCCCGTTGAAGAGCCTCGCGAATGATGGTTTGATCGGGCATCGATTGCGCGGGATTGGTGCACGCAATCCAGAGGCATTTAATGATGCCCGCATGCATCGCCTCGAATATTTCCACTGCAGTTTTGCCGGGCGTGGCGGGCACTGATTCAACGCCCCATAGTTTGGCGACTTCTGCGCGATGGTCAGCGTTTGTCAGATCACGATGCGCAGATAATAAATTCGCCATGCCGCCGACTTCGCGTCCGCCCATGGCGTTCGGCTGGCCCGTTAGTGAGAACGGCCCCGCTCCCGGCTTGCCGATCTGTTGTGTGGCCAGATGCAGATTGATCAGCGCCGCGTTTTTATCAGTGCCGTGCGCGGATTGGTTCAAGCCTTGGCAATAGAGCGACAGCGAGGCCGGCGATTTCGCAAAAATTCGTGCTGCCTGAATAATGGCGTCAGCGCTCACACCGATTATCTCGGCGACGTTGGCGGGCGCGTAGTCAGCCAGCGTCGCCTCTAACGCGGCAAAACCATCCGTGTGCTCGTTAATGTAGGCCTGATTGAGTAGGCTATCGTCCAACATGACACGCAGCATTGCGTTAAAAAGCGCGACATCGCTGCCCGGTTTAATTTGCAAAAATAAATCCGCCTCGCTTGCGGTTTCTGTACGACGTGGATCAGCGACGATCAGCTTTAGACCGGGGTTCTTCGCGCGCGCTGCTTCAATGCGCCGAAATAAAATCGGGTGCGCGTAGGCGGTGTTTGAGCCAACGATAAAAATGCATTCTGCGTGATCGATATCCTCATACGCGCAGGGCGGCGCATCTGCGCCCAGCGTAGTCTTGTAGCCGGCTACGGCCGAACTCATACACAGCCGCGAATTGGTATCCACGTTGTTGGTGCCGATCAAGCCTTTTGCGAGTTTGTTGAAAACGTAATAGTCCTCGGTCAATAGCTGGCCGGAAATATAGAAGGCAACACTATCCGGCCCGTGAACGCGAATCGTATCTGCGAATTTAGTGGCAGCGTGGTCGAGCCCCGCTTGCCATGAAACGCGTTCGTGTGCAGCTTTCCGTTTGGTGCGGAGTGTTGGGTACACGGCGCGCGCGCCGGGACTTAACGTTAGATGCAGGGTAGAGCCTTTAGAGCATAACTTGCCAAAATTAGCGGGATGATTGTCATCGCCGCGAACGCCCGTGATGTTGCCGCCGTTGGTCTCGATCACCACGCCACAACCGACGCCGCAGTACGGGCAGGTGGATTTGGTTTCAGTCATGCGCGTGTCGTCAGTGGCAAAGGTCAGGCCGCAGGGCGCAACTGCTTTTGATACAGGAATTCCAGCACCTGCCGCCGGCAATCAATATATTTAGGATGCGCCACCAGTTTCAAACGATCCCGCGGACGATCCAGATCCACGGCGACAATTTGCCCAATGGTCGCCGAGGGCCCGTTGGTCATCATCACAATCCGATCTGACAACAACACCGCTTCATCAACATCATGCGTGACCATCAGCACAGTGCTGCCCGTGCCCTTGACGATCACCATGAGCTCGTCCTGCAAGCGGGCTCTCGTGAGCGCATCCAGCGCGCCGAACGGCTCGTCCATTAATAGCACTTTCGGTTCCATCGATAGTGCACGGGCAATGCCTACGCGCTGTTTCATGCCGCCCGAAATTTCGTCAGGATGTTTTTGTGCAGCGTGCGTCAGGCCCACTAAATCCAGCGCTTTTTGTGTGCGGTCTTTGAGCTGGCTTTTTGATTCTGTTTCGGCAAATACGCGTTCAACGGCAAGATACACATTATCAAAACACGTCAGCCACGGCAGCAGCGAATGATTTTGAAAAACCACGCCGCGATCCGGCCCTGCGCCTTTAACTTCGCGGTTATCGCAAATGACGGCGCCCATCGTCGGATACAACAGGCCTGCGACCATGTTCAGCAGCGTCGATTTGCCGCAGCCAGAGTGGCCGATCAGCGAAATAAATTCGCCTTGCTCGACCGTGAGGTTGATATTTTTCAGCGCCTCAAATCGACCGCGCTTGGTGTCGAACTCCATGCCGACATTCTCGATGGAAACAAATCTTTCGGTGGCGGTTGTCATCAATACAACCCTACGCTTTGTATTCGTGGCTGAAGCGTTTTGCAATCATGATCAGCGCCTGCTCAAGCAGCAGCCCGACAATGCCCACCACAAAAATCGCAATAATGATGTGCTCAACGTTCAGATTGTTCCACTCATCCCACACCCAAAAGCCAATGCCGACGCCGCCGGTGAGCATTTCAGCGGCCACAATCACCAGCCACGCGACGCCAATCGATAGGCGAATACCGGTCAGAATATAGGGTAGGGTGGCGGGCAATAAAATTTTGCTGAGAATTTTCCATTCGGAAAGATTCAGTACTTTCGCCACGTTCATGAAATCTTGCGGCACGCGCGAAACGCCGACGGCGGTGTTGATGATCATCGGCCAAATGGCGGAAATGAAAATCACCCAAATGGCGGCAGGGTTCGCCGCCTTGAAAACCAGCAGGCCAATCGGTAACCACGCCAGTGGTGAGACCGGGCGCAGGAGGCTGATGATTGGCGAGAACATGGCATTGAGAAATGCCACGCGACCGATTAAAAAACCAATCGGAATGCCGATTAGCGCGGCCAATCCAAAGCCAATGCCGACGCGTTGCAGGGAGGCGATAATGTTCCAGCCGATGCCTTGATCGTTCGGGCCTTTTTGATAAAACGGATGCGCGAAAAGCTCAACGGCCGAAAACCAGGTTTTTATCGGCCCCGGCAAACGACCATCGCTCGTTTGTGCCAGAACTGCCCATACGGCGACAAATAACAATAGGCCCAGCAATGGCGGGAGCACCACCTCCATGAATTTCATGATGACTGAACTCATTCGCGCTTTCGGCAGCGGTACGACCTTCAAGCGTGCGGGCGCGGACGTTGCAGCAGCGGTTACCTGGGGCGCTATCTGAGGTGTTGGTTGTGCCGCCGCATGAGCACTGTTCAAGGTGGCTGAATGGGGCAGATTACTTGCGGAAGTCGCGCTCATGGGATGCTCCGGGCTGGTGTCAATTAATTGCAAAAAATTACGCTTTGATCTTGAAGCTGGCCGCGTAGGCTTTCGGATCCTTGCCGTCCCAAGTCGCGCCATCCATCAGTTTCGAAGTGCGCACAACATCCTTGGGCACGGGGGTTTTAGTCATCGCGGCCGCTTGTGTGTAAAGCTCGATCTGATTCACTTCCTTTGCAACCTTCAGATAATTCGGATCCTCTTTCAACATGCCCCAACGTTTGTGCTGCGTCATGAACCACATGCCGTCAGACAGATAGGGCATCGTGACTGAGCCATCGGCATAAAATTTCATCAGGTTCGGGTCTTTCCATTTTTTGCCGATGCCATTGTCGTAATCGCCAGCCAGGCGCTGATCAATAACATCCACAGCCGTATTGACATACGATTTATCGGCGATGATTTCGGCTACTCGGCGGCGATTGCCCATCGCATCAATAAATTTGGAGGCGTCCAGAACCGCCGCCACCATGGCGCGGCAGGTGTTGGGATTCTTCTGCACAAATTCAGCTGTGCAACCCAATACTTTCTCCGGATGATCTTTCCAGATATCTTGCGTGGTCATGGCAGTGAAGCCGATTTTGTCGAAGATGGCGCGATTGTTCCAGGGCTCGCCGACGCAGTATCCGTCCATATTGCCCACCCGCATATTGGCCACCATCTGTGGTGGTGGCACCACGATATTTTTAACGTCCTTGAAGGGGTCAATGCCGCTGGCGGCGAGCCAGTAATAGAGCCACATCGCGTGAGTGCCGGTCGGGAAGGTTTGCGCAAATACGTATTCGCGTTTTTCCTTGGCGATTAGTTTTGCGAGCGATGCGCCATCGATTGCGCCTTTTTCTTTGAGCTGGTTGGAGAGCGTAATCGCCTGCCCATTGTGGTTCAACGTCATTAACACAGCCATGTCTTTTTTGGGCCCGCCTATGCCCAGATGTACGCCGTACATCATGCCGTAAAGCACATGCGAGGCATCGTTTTCACCATTGACCAGTTTGTCGCGGACGGCAGCCCAGCTGGCTTCCTTGCTGGGAATAATTTTGATGCCGTATTTCTCATCAAATTTCATCACTGATGCGATCACGACCGACGCGCAATCAGTGAGCGGAATGAAGCCGATCTTGACTTCTTTCTTCTCAGGTGCATCAGAGCCCGCAGCCCAGGCGGCGCTACGAGTTCCCAACGGCACCAATGACATCAGCGCAGCTCCGCCGGAAAGGAGTGCGGTTTTTTTGAGCAAATCTCGGCGGCTGGTATCGAGATTGCTATGGTCGTTCGAATTGATCAATGCCATGGGCGATGGTGATTTGGGCACGTCCCGCATGCTGTTCTCCTGGTGTTATTCATATCAAAAGTCCAATAAAAAACGGCGACCCATACGCTCACGAAATTTTCATTTCATGGGATGGGACACCGTTGTCCTTACCGAACTCCAGCAATGCGTGTGCCAACAAGCATTTTTTGGCTAATTTGCTGATTTCTCGGTCTTAGAAGTGCCTATTCGTAACTCAGGACGCAGATCAGGAAATTTATGGATGCGCTTCGATGATGCGTGGCGATATTGCAGCGCACCAAATTGGGTGCATTTGGCTAAACTTCTGGCTAAGCAGATGAATCGCGCGGCATGGACGGTTTGGTCAAGCGCATTGCAATCACTGTCTCCGCCGCATCGAACATTTTGACGCCACGGTCCATTGCGAATTTACGCAAATGTGCAAACGCGGCTTCCTCATCGCACTCGGCCTGCCTCATGATGAGGCCTTTGGCGCGTTCAATGGATTTGCGCTCAGCCAGCATGGTTTTGCTTTCGCTAAGCTCTCGCCTGAGCTCCTGCTCGGCTTCAAAGCGCTCTACCGCCACCAATAGGATAGGCTGGATTCGCGCTTCGGATAAGCCGTCGACAATATAAGCGGTAACGCCGGCGCGAACCGCGAGGCGGATGGTTTCGCCGCCCCGGTCGCCGCTAAACATGACGATCGGTCGTGGCTGGTCGCGGGAAATAAAGGTGATGTGTTCAATCACGTCGCGCGATGGCGAGTCGGTATCGATAATAATCACGTCAGGTGAGCACTCGCTGACACGATCATACAGCTCTATAGCGGTGGTCAACGTTGAAACTACCTCGCATCCCGCGCGAATCAGCGACCCGCGGACGCTCGCGGCGCGATCTGGATCTTCATCCACCAGCATTACTTTTAAGACCATGTATTTCTCTTCGCGCTTCGCTAGTTTGCTGACTGTAAATATCACAGCAACTGCCGTGCCAGCAGTAGTTCGAATTTCAATTGGCCAGATCGGTTATCATCAACAGAGATATCTATAGAAAGAAGTTGATGGAACAAAACGTCGATAAAACAGCGCAATCCGAGCATTTGCAACCCTTATCAAAGCCCGTGAAATCTGCCCCGCGAGCGATGATTTTGCTTTGCCACGGCTCGGCTGATCCAGAATGGACGCGTCCGTTTGTTGCGTTGCAGGATATGATCGCGGCAAAATCCCCGCAGACGCCGGTGGCGATTGCTTATTTGGATCCTGCCAAGCCTAATTTTGCAGATGTCACCGCCCAATTAGCGGCGACGGGCGTGCAGGAAATTATTGTAGCGCCCATATTTTTGGCACGCGGCGGACACATAAAAAAAGACTTGCCCGAATTAGTCGAAGCCGCCCGGACATTGCACGGGTTGGCCTTTCAAGTGCTGCCCACCATTGGTGAAATTGACACGCTACTCGAGGCAATCGCCGGTTGGGTGATCCACGCGGCCGAGGTCGATCAGTACTGATCGCGTCTTTACAGGTGACTAAGCAATTCGCCTGCGGATGATTCGCTTTGATTTTATGGATGGCCCTAGCGCAAGATTGATCGAGGCGGCTTTTTGTTGAATCGCCTCGACTGTTCTTCCCACATGATAGGCCAGCATGTCCAGCGATGCGTGGTGTTTGGCGAGATCGCGCAGAATTCGCACTTCATTTGCGGTCCACGGCTCTGGTAGGGTGGCGACCATTTCAACCGGTTCTGCTGCTAGTTTTTTACGGGCCAAAGCGGGGGCTCCAGTTTTGTCGCGGCAAGGGAGTGTCGTAGTATATGTAAGCCTGGCTATTACGCAGCTCGGATAACTAATTTACTTTACACCCATTTAAAGCAGTAAACCTGTGCGCCTGTTTCCGCCTGACTTTTACTAAAAATCTTCTGTTCACCACATTGCAGGTTCCCCTGAAATCCACGTCCGGTCTGGATGTTGGCGATGTTTGGTGGCATTGGCTGCTAGCCGCAATCACCGGTATAAAAGCGTCGTGCACAAACCGCTTCGTAGCGATTATTGCCACCTATTTCAATTTGCGCGCCTACCGTGACGCGCTGGCCAAATTCATCCAGCCGCACGTTCATCGTGGCTTTGCGGCCACAGCGGCAGATAGTCTTCATTTCTTCAAGATCGTCTGCCAGTGTCAGCAGGCTTTTTGAGCCGGGAAACGGATTGCCAAGAAAATCACTGCGCAACCCGTAACAAATAACCGGCGTTGATGAGGTATGCGCCAGCAGGTGCAACTGCGTCACTTGCGACTCTGACAAAAATTGTGCCTCGTCAATCAGGATGCATGACGGATGCGGCCTAGTGCGATAGATGGTGTCGAAATCTGTCGTGTCATTAAAAACATTTGCCGCACGTGTTACACCGAGGCGCGAGCTGATGCGGCCCCTGCCGACGACCTCATCTGCACCTGCTCGATTATCGATTGCGGCGGTATACAGGTCAGCGCTTTGCCCGCGCTCTTCATAATTGTGCGCCACTTGAAGCAGAGATGTGGATTTGCCCGCATTCATCGCGGCAAATCGGAAGTAGAGTTTGGCCAAAAAAATTTCCAGTGCTAAAAAGGCGGCTTAAATACGATTTGTTTTCATGATTTGCTGCTTCTCGCGCTGCCAGTCGCGCTCTTTTTCAGTGTCGCGTTTATCGTGCTGTTTCTTGCCTTTGGCGAGGCCAATTTCAAGCTTGATGATGCCTTTTGAGTAGTGCAGATTCAGCGGCACGATGGTGTATCCGCGCTGCTCTACTTTGCTCACCAACTTGTCAATTTCGGCCTGGTTTAGCAGCAGCTTGCGGGTGCGCACGGGATCGGGGATCACATGTGTTGATGCCTCCGGCAGGGCGGAAATATGGGACCCGATCAGATAAAACGCATCATTTTGCAACACCACATAGCCTTCTTTCAGCTGCGCTCGACCGGCGCGGATCGCTTTTGCTTCCCAGCCAGTCAGCACCAGACCCGCCTCAAAACGGTCTTCTATGAAGTAATCAAAAAATGCTTTTCTGTTTTCAACGATGCTCATATGCAATGGTGCCAGTAACAATATGATTGACGAACCTAAAGCGCAGGTTTAATGCGGCTATGCACACACCAGGGTGATGCTGGATTTTAACTGAGCATTGTCGCCATGACGATGCTTAGTTGCAATCACCTCACTCAGTTAAAATTGGGGATGATGTCGTTTTTCCCAATCGGTGCAATCCCAATTATGTCGCAAGTCTCAAAATCAGTGCTGGTGCCTTACTCTGCCGAAACGATGTTCAAGTTAGTGGACGACGTCGAGCGCTACCCGCAATTTTTGCCGTGGTGCAGCGGCACCCATGTGATCTCGCGTGATCCGCTCGAGACGATTGCCACCATCCACATTCGCTATGCGGGCGTTGCGAAATCATTCACCACTGAAAACAAAAAAGAGGGGGTGGAATGCATGCGGATTCAGTTAAGAGATGGCCCATTCAAAACGCTGCGTGGTGCATGGTACTTTCAAACGCTTTCAGCGACTGCATGCAAGGTAAAACTGGATCTTGAATACACCTTCGCAAACGGCTTGCTGGAGCGAGCGGTCGGCCCGGTATTCGGCATGATTGCCGAGACCATGATGGATCGCTTTGTCAGCCGTGCAGATGCTTTGTTTGCGCACGATTCGTTTTCGTCGTCATGAATAAAATTTGCGTAACGGTTGCGTTTGCGAGTCCAGCGGAGTCCGCTGAAATTACGCTGGAAGCGAATGACGGCTCGACTATCGCAGACGTCTTGCATATGACGCATGAGCACTTGCCAGCGTGGTTGCAGTCCATGTTAAATGTGAAATTAGACTCTGTTTCATCGCGCGTCACGGTTGGCGTTTGGGGAAAAGTGCGACCTTACGCCCATCAATTGCGCAACGGCGATCGTGTGGAAATCTATCGAGCGTTACAAGCCGATCCAAAGGATGCAAGGCGCGCTAAGGTGGATGCGGCCGGAGGCGCAGAACGAATGAAAGCAAAGTGTTAAAGCGTGGTCAAGGCGCAGTTGAAGGGTGGCCAAGGTGCGGTGGAAGCCCCACGCAAGCGTTGATTAAAATTTAAGACACGAGTACTAGCAGGTATCTTGAGTCACTTATCGTCCAAAATCCGCGCTAGTCTTTGCCGAGCACTTCAAATCGCACCCCCATCCAATCTGACTCTTTGCGCAGCACGCGATTGATGCGGACTCGATACTTGGCCGCCGCCGCGTTCAGATTGAAGATATTTTTTAAGCCGACATCTGCATCCGGCATGACCAAAATGTCGGCGCGGCCATGCTCCTCGCGCCCCGGTAAATAAAGTGCCTGGGTGGGCGCAATGGCAGGATCGGGATTGCTGTCGGTGGGTTGCGAGAACTGTCGGAGCGTGATCGGGAGCGGACGTAGACAGAGTATCTCCACGCCCAGCAACGTTTCGCCTACCGCGCGTTGGGTCAATTTTCGAACTAGCACGCCGATCATCCAGTGGACTTCACCAAACGGTTTAATGGCCAGCAACTCGCCCACGGCAACGGCTTCACCCACGCTGCGCTCCACTAGCAGGCCCACGCCTTTTGAGCTGATGTCGTGTATTTTCCAGCGCGCGGCAGGCGCAATCTCATCGGTCGAATCACTGTCGAGTAGCAGATCAATTCCAGACGCGGCATCAGGCTCATTTGTAGTGGTCGAAGGGCTATCAATCGGCGTGAGTGAGAGTTGAAGGTCTGCGAATTGCATTGGTGCAGGATTAGCGGCGCTCACGGAGGTGTTGGCAGATTTAGTCGCGCGCGCGCTTCTGTCGTTGGTATTGATACCATCACTATCGCCTGTTATTGCCATCCGGGCGGCGGCGAATCCAATCCGCACATCTGCTGTGACGCTGGCGATCAACTGACGGTCTTCGATATGCGAGACGCTCGCGTCCAGCAGTGATTTGTAAATGCGTTCAACGTTCGCCAGCAGGGCCACATGCTCCCGCACTGAAAATTCGCTGGAGCTGGTGTGGCCATGATAGGGGCGGCCAACGCGAAGTTCAGCGCGCACTATTTCTGCCTGATTACGCAACCGCTCCATTTTTAAATAACGGTAGGACGGCCACGAAGTATTGCCAGTGACCAGCTGAATACCCATGCTGGCATCCAGATCAACGAATAGCGAGTGGGATGAAGGTGAGAAGGCTTGATCGAGCTGGTAGTAAGGTGTCCACTCGGCAAGCCAGCCATCGGCAATCTCGATCTGCGGCATCGACAAGCTGCCGGTATTGAGCACGTCAAGTAGCAACGCGCGCAGGTAAAGCGCCTGCACAGAGGTATTGAAATGGTTCTCAGCATCGAACAAATAGGTCTCTGCTGCCACAAACCCGTTGGACTCCGCAAAGCTGAAAAGTGCGTGCAACAGCGGCCATAGCTGCGGTTTCACGGTCTCATGTCGGAAAAAACTCCATTTGATCGAAGAAGCGTAATGGTGAATTGCGAACGCCACAATGCGTTGAAGGAGCGGGTCGTCTTCAGCGGTCGCCCATTCTTTACGCCGTGCGATGATTTGTTCTGCCGTCGCTGCGCCAAAATTGTGCAGCAGATGCATATCTCGCGCGAACTGAATAGCATCAGTGCGTTCGGAATTTGCAAAAAACCAGCGTTTGTCTGCCTGAATGATGACGTGCAGGTTATTCTCAAAACGGATGAGATCGGCGACGCGGGCCTGCGTGAACGGCCCCTGGCGATCCGGAAATGATTTCAACGCAATCATCGCCGACGCGCGCTTTTTACGATCTTGAACTGACGACGCACCTTCCACTCCCGCAGCTGCGGTGAGCGACATTTCGGTGGAGTCTTGTGGGGTCATCGCCATGTGCCTCGATTAAGCACGCGCGTCAGCTGAGTTCAGCAGGTCAGGAACACCCTGAAAATCTGCGTGTGTGACGCGATATTCGCTGAACAGTGAGGATCGCAAATCTGCCACCAGCGCCTGCGAAATATGCTGTGCCGACGCGTCGCTGCTGGCGTGCGCATTCAGCCAATTTTCGTTGGCCGGATCGAATTTTTCAGGTGATGTCGTTCCGGTACCCGTTGCCGCAGCAAAGAGCGGATTGCCAGGGTCGAGCTCATGGCCAATATCTCTCACCTTGGGCCACGCATCGGTGTTGCCAAACAGAAGCTGAAACTTGTCCGCGAGTTCACCAAATTGCCGACTCATTTTTTCAAGGCGGAACAATTCAAACTTAGCGAGCCAATAGCGGATCTCCTGCGGACGCTCCTCCACTGAATAAATCAATAATTCACAGGCCTTGCCGAGCTGATTTTCTTCATAGTACATTCGTGCGGCGTCGATGATGGATTCTGGTTCGTCAATGGATACCGTGCGCGCTGCCAGCTCAGGGTAACGCTCCTGCATGTAGCGGAGCCTGCGCACCCGGTCTTCTGAGGTCTGATCACCGGAATTGGCGGGGAGGGTGGCCAAATCATTCAAATCAATATCGAGCTCAAAACTGCCACTATTTTGCGCTGCTGCTTTTTCAACGGCTGAACCCTTTGCTGCTGGTTGGGTGGGGGCTGTTTGAACAATATTCGACAGGGAAAATACGTCGCCTGATGGAACAGGGCTAACAAGCGAATCCATGATTGGATTTTGGCGAGACTCGGCGCGGGGCTGATGAGAATTTTTCAGGCTATCCCATTCAAATGATTCAGCTGAATTCAGCGCCTCAGGCGGTTTTACGTTTTCAGCCGTCTTTGCTGCGCCGTCCGATACAAAACTTGGGGTGGGCTTCACGCTATCGACAGTGCCCGCCGCGCCAGCGCGGCGGGCGG
>ENA-OFCD01000078-OFCD01000078.1-metagenomes-genome-assembly--contig:-NODE-78-length-62202-cov-42.310522_pt1 | contig 62202 bp, 45 predicted proteins | sample MGYA00153392_OFCD01 | MGnify analysis MGYA00153392 | reverse complement strand
ATAGATTTTCACTATTTTTTCACGAAACTCGATCGAATAAGCTTTCATTTTTTATGCTGATATACTGAATTCAGTGTACCACACATACATGGAATCTGCTGTAATATCAATTCCGGCTGCGCCGGAATAATGAGGACACGGCACTGCCGTTTCCCTACGACCGATTAATTGTAGGGAAACGGCACTGCCGTTTCCTGATTTCCGGTTATATTAATTCCGATGCAACGGGAATTGATCTAATTTAAGACTGCTGCATTGATGACTACAAACTTAAAGATTGTCCTATCCAATTCAAATAAGCCTCGCTGCCAGCGATAATAGGAATAGCAATAATTTCGGGAACTTCATAGGAATGGAGTTCCTGAACTTTTGTTTTTAAAGCCTCAAATTTAGCCAAATCTGTTTTAATCACCAACTGCCACTCCGACTCGGAATGAATCTTACCTTGCCAAGTATAAATAGAGCGAATTGGCGACAAACTCACACAAGCAGCCAGCTTGTGTTCAACTAGAGATTTAGCGATATTTTCCGCCTCTATTTCCGATGCAGCAGTCACCAGCACAACTCCGAAATTAATAGTCATAGTTATTACTTAATTCCGTCAACAGTTACCAGTTAACAGTCAACAGTCAACAGTCAACAATTAATTTCTGCAACTTCCCAAGAATTGACTCTGCCCGCCCCAGCTAAGGAAAAATAGCGCCTCGTAGATTCCGGCAAAATAGCTCCCGCCAACAAAGCATTATCTAAATCAGTTCCGATTAAAGTCGCCTCGCTCAAATCTGCTGCCATCAAATCAGCTTGAGACAGCTTTGCCCAATTCAGATTTGCCCCAATCAAACAACTTCCTCTCAACTTAGCCCCGGTTAAGTTTGCTCCCGCCAACTTGACGCCACGCAACTGAGCCGCGCTGAAATTCGCCCCCGCCAAATTCGAGCCTTCCAAATTAGCTCCCATCAGTTTAGCTTCGCTGACGTTGACGCCGCTCAAATCTACACCGCAGAGATTCACCCCTGTCAAGTGCGCTCGCCGCAAACTAACTCCGGTTAATTGAGCTCCAAAAAGTTTTGCACTGTTGAGCTCTGCACCATAAAGGTTTGCCCATTTAAAATTAACTCCCATCAGATTTGCGCCCAGCAAGTTAGCTAATTGCAAGTCAGCGCTGCACAAATTGGCATTCCACAACACAGCACTCCGCAGGTTGGCGCCCGTTAAAGTTGCGCCGCTTAACTTTACCCTCGGCATTTTTGCTTTTACCAAAAAAGCTCCGCTCAGATTGGCTTTTGTCAAATCTGCGTCTGAGAGTTGGGCTTCGCCCATTTTGGCAAAACTCAGATTTGTTCTTTGCATCTGTGCGCCTTTGAGTGTTGCTTTGGTGAGAAACGCTCTGCTGAGGTTCGCCCCGGAAAGATTAGCTCGCGAAAGGTTGACTCCGATTAAGATGGCTCCGCTGAGGTTTGCCCCGCCCAGATCGGCTCCAGCAAAGTCTCTTTGTCCTTTTTCGTAATTGTTGAGCAGTTCGCTAACTTCCATAGGGCTTGATACTTTGTCTGATTGGGGAGTTCGATCGAGAAATCTTTACTATTAAGGTAGCTTCAGAAATGGAACTGTGTCAAAAATTAGACTGTTTCAGCGTTTGCATCAAACGGTATAACTCCTGTTAACATCGCTTTCTGCTTAAACGCGATCTCTTAATAAAGATTTTATATAGTTCTCACTATGGCGATCGCCCTTTCGGTACTTTTGACTTAAAAGTTAATGTTTCGTGACATAATTAGTCATTGCTTAACGATCGACATTAATCCGCAACTTGAGGCGCAGCGTGCCCTTGAATCCTGCGGGGGGTTGCCACGATCTCAAGGCAGCCTTGAGACTATCAACGGTTGCTGTTGTTTGCAGCGTCGAGGTTTGAGTGTCGTTAGCGAAGCCCTCGAAGAGGATCGCCACTCGCACCACGCGGCCATCTTGTACAGACAACTCCCACACTGTCTCGCCGCTAACCCCCGCTGGCAGAGTAACAGATTGCAAGTATTGAGTTAGAGCAGCCCGAGTCCCGGCATCCAATCCTTCGGCGCTGACTACTTGCAAGCGAGCAGTTTTTGGCTGCTGAGGTTGCAACTCCCGGTAAGGTTGCTGTCGCAGTGGTGCTGCGGTGACTGGGGATGGCGCTAGGGTGCGAACACGAGTGCCACCTCTAGTTTGATCGATCGCCCCTTCCGACTCAAAAATACCTTCATATCTCACGCCCTGTGGCACTTCCACAGGTACTTGCACGCGCCGACGAGTTCCATCTGGTTCGACTCGCACTTCTTCGCTCACCGCTACAAAAGCCGTGTATTCTGACAGCAAGCGATAAGTCAAAGCAGTATTAGTTACAGATTCCACCAGGGATTTCGTCTCGCCGCCAAACATTTGATTCATTAAATCTTGAATGCGCGATCGACCCCAAAGCTGAGCTACTGCCGAATTGCCAAAATCCGTAGCCGTTGCTGCGACTGAAGTTGACTCCCGCTGCCGTCCGCCGGATTGAGCAAAATTCACAGCTAAAACTTGCTCGTAAGCTTTGCCGCCCGCCAGAGTGCCACGGATGCGAAGTTGCCCGATCGCCCGATCGCCCTTTCTGCCAAACAAAACCAGCGGTTGACTGGCAAATAAGTCTGGTGGTGCGATCGGATAAATCTCCGGTTTTTCCCCCATTCCTTCCCAACTAATTTGAATATCAGTCAATACCGGACTATTAATTTGACGAAAAAACTTTTCCGCTGCTTCTGCTGATGGTTCATCTTGACGAATTACTTGAGACGTGCCTCTTCCCACTTGAGCCAAACGGTTGAGCAAAAACCGATTTACCGAACCGCCAACACCAAAACTATAAAGTCGATTTCCTGGTTTCAAACTCCGCTGCACCAGAGCCAGCACTTCTTTGTCATTGCCAATATAGCCGTCGGTAATCAGTACAATACTCCGCAACATCCCTGCTTTTGTGACCGGAAAATTCATCACTGCTTGAATGCCGTTAAGCAGTTCCGATCCACCATTTGCCTGCAACTTTTCGATATAATTAATCGCACTTTGTCGATTTGCCGCCGTATTTGCTAAAGGAGTTGTTGAAAGTGCTTGTGCAGTGTTGGCAAAATCAATAATAGTAAAAGTATCGTTGGGATTCAACCCTTGAATAAAGCGGCGCATCAACTCCTTAGATTTCACCAGCGGTTCGCCCTGCTGAGAACCGGAAGTATCCATCAGAAATACGACTTCTTTCGGTACAATTTCATTAGTTTTGTAATTTAAAGCCGGAATCAAATAAGTAGCAAAATGGCCGCCCCGCTGGTCGGATTGAGTCAGGACTGTTGCTTGAGTATTTTCGCCCGCTACTCGATAGCGCAGAATTAAATCTTTATTGGGAATTGTGTCAGCATTGGCTAATTGAACGCGCACAATATTGCCGCTGCGGTCTGTGGTAATTTGATGGGAAGTAGAGCGGACATCGCCGATCGCCACTCCGGCATCTATTTCGACCGAAACAGCGATATCCTGACCCGATCGCGTTCCCGGAGGCAAGACAGGCGGGTTAATGCGATCGGCATCGGTCGTATTTCGGGAAATATAGCGCGGGCCTACGACTGTGGGAAACACAAATTCGTAATCGCCGCCGACAAATTTTAGACTCTCGGTGTAGCGAATCCTAACTTCAATTTTTTCTCCCGGTTTGATATTAGCCAGAGACTGAGTAAAAATATTATCGCGTTCTTGTTCCAACAAACCAGCAGTCCGGCCTTCTTGTCTGGCTTTTTGGTAAATTTCCACAGCTTCATCACGCCGTTTGATATCAGCTTTAATAGTACGATCGCCGATTTTAATTTCCATATCATCCACCGCCGCTTCATCGGGCAAAGGAAACACATAAACAGCTTCTAAAGATTCGGGAAAAGGATTTTCAAACTTCTGTACAACTTCGACGCGGGAGATGTTGCCAGCAATTTTGGCTTTAACTTCAGTCTGCTTCAGAGGAAAAACTTGTTCTCTGGCCGTATTTTGAGTTTTGACGAACAAACCGCCGACGGGACACCTAGTTTCGGGCGATCGTCCGCCATTGCAATTAACATCGTTACTAGCGAGGATTTTCGGCGACATAGACGCATAATTCGGCCCAGGAGCTTTTGCCCGCACCCCATTTGGAGCAAGCCACGCGCCACACTCGATCGCTGCGAGCAATGCGATACCAGCAGAAAGTAACCGTTGAGGGGATATAACGCGCACAAACTTCATAGCTGTTTTTTTAGCAGATTTCAGATGCTTTTTATACCATGACCTTAACCTTCGCAAAACGTTCCTCAGTTAGCTGTTTGGGAAAAATTACTGACAAGGGCTGGTCGATCCAATAGCTGCAAGCTTTCCTTCGGATCGCTTCGCTAACGCCAAAGGGCGATCGACTCTAACCTGCAAGATTGTATAATTAAGTTAAACGACCATTAAATAGCTCTAATCCAACTCCCTCACATCCTAAAAAAATATAATCACCATGAATTTTATCAACCCCAAGACGGACTTTGCCTTTAAAAAAATCTTCGGCTCAGATGACAGTAAAGACATTTTAATCAGTTTCTTAAACGCCCTCCTCTACGAAGCGCGACCAGTTATCGAAGATTTAGAAATTATCGACCCATATTTAGCTCCAAACATCAAAGGAATCAAAGACACTTACTTGGATGTTAAAGCCAAGATTAATGGTGACAAAACTGTGATTATTGAAATGCAGGTTTTGAATGTAGAATACTTTCAGCAGCGGGTTTTGTATAATGCAACTAAAACTTATTCAATGCAGCTAAGCACAGGAAGTGGCTACAGAAATTTAAAACCTGTGATTGCTCTGACGATTACAGATTTTAAAATGTTTGAGAACATGGACACAGTAATTTCGCACTTCATCTTCAAAGAAAAGACATTTTTAGTAGATTATTTAGCAGATCAGTTTGAGATGGTGTTTGTGGAGTTACCAAAATTCAACAAGGAACTAGATGAATTAGAAACTTTGACAGATAAGTGGATATACTTTATGAAAACAGCTCAATCTCTAGAGTCTGTTCCCGAAGAATTGGGCAATGTACAGGAACTAAAACAGGCTTTTAATATTGCCAGTACAGCGAATCTAAATGCTCAGGAACTAGATGATTTAGATAAGCGAGAAATGTGGATTCAAGACCAGCGTGGTTCCATTAGTCTAGCTACCAAAATAGCTCTGGCAGAAGGTATCGAACAAGGTATCGAGCAAGGTATCAAACAAGGGAATTTGCGATTAATTACTCGCCAGTTAGAGCGTAGTATCGGCGCACTGTCCCCGGATATCCAAACCTGTATAAGTCAGTTATCTGCTGAGCAATTAGAGAGTTTAGGAGAGGCTGTATTAGACTTTACCACTTTGTCAGATTTGACAACTTGGTTGCAAGCAAATGACTATCGTTAATAATCAATCTGCAAGCTGTTAAACCCTAATAAATTGTAATTACCATGAATTTTATCAATCCCAAAACAGACTTCGCCTTTAAAAAAATCTTCGGCTCAGATGACAGTAAAGACATTTTAATCAGTTTCTTAAACGCCCTCCTCTACGAAGCGCGACCAGTTATCGAAGATTTAGAAATTATCGACCCATATTTAGCTCCAAACATCAAAGGAATCAAAGACACTTACTTGGATGTTAAAGCCAAGATTAATGGTGACAAAACTGTGATTATTGAAATGCAGGTTTTGAATGTAGAATACTTTCAGCAGCGGGTTTTGTATAATGCAACTAAAACTTATTCAATGCAGCTAAGCACAGGAAGTGGCTACAGAAATTTAAAACCTGTGATTGCTCTGACGATTACAGATTTTAAAATGTTTGAGAACATGGACACAGTAATTTCGCACTTCATCTTCAAAGAAAAGACATTTTTAGTAGATTATTTAGCAGATCAGTTTGAGATGGTGTTTGTGGAGTTACCAAAATTCAACAAGGAACTAGATGAATTAGAAACTTTGACAGATAAGTGGATATACTTTATGAAAACAGCTCAATCTCTAGAGTCTGTTCCCGAAGAATTGGGCAATGTACAGGAACTAAAACAGGCTTTTAATATTGCCAGTACAGCGAATCTAAATGCTCAGGAACTAGATGATTTAGATAAGCGAGAAATGTGGATTCAAGACCAGCGTGGTTCCATTAGTCTAGCTACCAAAATAGCTCTGGCAGAAGGTATCGAACAAGGTATCGAACAAGGCATCGAGCAAGGCATCGAGCAAGGTATCGAACAAGGCATCGAACAAGGCATCGAACAAGGCATCAAACAAGGAAAATTGCGATTAATTGTTCGTCTGTTAGAGCGCAGTCTCGGCGCGCTGCCGGAGGATACCCAAAGCCGCATCACTCAGTTATCTGCTGAGCAATTAGAGAGTTTAGGAGAGGCGCTATTAGACTTTGCCACTTTGTCAGATTTGACAACTTGGTTGCAAGCCCATAACAATCCTTGATGATTAGTCAAAGGGGTGTAGGGGCAATCCCCCGTGGTTGCCCTTATGGATCACCTATGTCACATTTGAGTCTGACCTCACATTAAAATATCTAAAGTTGAAAATCCTATGAGCAAATTCGTGTTTGTGACCGGCGGCGTGGTTTCCAGTATCGGCAAGGGAATTGTCGCTGCTTCCTTGGGCCGCTTATTGAAGTCCCGAGACTATTCTGTCTCGATTTTGAAGCTAGACCCTTATATTAACGTTGACCCCGGTACTCTCAGCCCGTTTCAGCACGGAGAAGTCTTCGTGACGGAAGATGGTGCGGAAACTGACCTCGATTTGGGGCATTACGAGCGTTTTACCGATACTTCGATGTCTCGCCTCAACAGCGTCACCACGGGTTCGATTTATCAAGCGGTGATTAACAAAGAACGTCGCGGCGAGTATCAGGGGAGTACGGTGCAGGTGATTCCCCACATCACTAACGAAATTAAAGAGCGGATTCACCGAGTCGCCAAAAATACTAATCCCGATGTCGTAATTACTGAAATCGGTGGAACCGTGGGAGATATTGAATCTTTGCCGTTTTTGGAGGCAATTCGCCAGTTTCGCAAGGATGTCGGGCGGCAAAATGTTTTGTATATGCACGTGACGCTGATACCTTGGATTCCTTCGGCTGGGGAGATGAAAACTAAACCGACTCAGCATTCGGTCAAGGAATTGCGGTCGATCGGCATTCAACCTGATATTTTAGTCTGTAGGTGCGATCGACCTTTATCTTTGGGACTGAAACAAAAATTGTCGGAATTCTGCAATGTGTCCGAACAATGCGTCATCACCGCTCAAGATGCCAAAAGTATTTACGAAGTGCCACTGATGATGGAACAGGAAGGTTTAGCGGAACAAAGCATCAACTTGCTACAACTCGAACCGCGACAACCCGATTTGACTCAATGGCAAACCTTAGTCAATCGGCTTTACAGTCCCAACCACAAAATTGATATTGCTTTGGTTGGCAAATACGTGCGGTTGAACGATGCTTATCTTTCCGTCGTCGAAGCTTTGCGACACGCAGCAATCTCGATCGGCTGCGACCTAAATTTGCACTGGATTAACTCAGAAGATTTAGAATCGGGAAACATCGAACATTATTTCAAAGATATCAACGGCATTGTTGTGCCCGGAGGTTTTGGGATTCGAGGAGTTGACGGCAAAATAGCGGCTATAGAATATGCCAAACAGCATAAAATACCCTTTTTGGGATTGTGTTTGGGGATGCAGTGTGCTGTGATTGAATGGGCACGCCACACCGCCCAACTAGAAGATGCTAACAGCGCTGAATTTAACCCGGATACGGCAAATCCGGTCATTAACTTATTGCCAGAACAGCAAGATGTAGTCGATTTGGGCGGTACAATGCGACTCGGTTTGTATCCATGTCGCGTCAACCCAGACACCCTAGCTTTCAAACTTTATCAGAAAGAAGTAATTTACGAGCGACACCGCCACCGCTACGAATTTAACAACGCCTACCGCAATCTTTTCTTAGAATCAGGTTATGTAGTCTCTGGAACATCTCCCGACGGCCGATTAGTAGAAATGATCGAATTGCCCAACCATCCCTTTTTCATAGCCAGTCAATTTCACCCCGAATTCCAATCTAGACCCAGCGCCCCTCACCCCTTGTTTCAGGGGTTTATCCAGGCGGCCAGCAGCCAGGGAAAGCAGGATGTTTTAGAAGCTGAGGCTCGCGACTTGGTGGCTGCGAAACTTCTTGCAGGAGGCTGATCTGACATCACGTGCGATCGATCAGTTTTGATATATTGGATGTGTGTCAGGGCGGGTGAGAGCAGACAATATTCAAATCTGGCATACAGTCGTACTCTCATATCAATTCCAGTTGTATCGGAATTAATATTACCCGAAATCAGGACACGGCAGTGCCGTGTCCCTACAATTGATCGTGGTAGGGAAACGGCACTGCCGTATCCCTACCACGATCATTCCGGCGCAGCCGGAATTGATCTCATTCCCAATTCTTTAATCGAAAATCGAAAATCGAAAATGGTATGAGTTGTCAAACTATCCTAAAATACCAGGAAACGCAGGTTTGAGGAGGGTTTTGTGGTTTACTGGAGCAAATTTACTTATGAGAAAAGTACATACATAATTGACCTTGACACTATTAGTGCTTTTTCTAGCGAACCGGATAACAAGCGTGTCACATTTTGGCTGCCTAATAGCAGTCTGCCGATTATCCTCAATCCTCAAGGCAATCAGGAGGCTTACAAGCAAGTTCTCGATTACCTCAAAAAAACGATCGATCGCAATATTAAAGGTTCGTGGATTAAACTTCACTATGACCGCAAAGAATATGATATTGATATAAGTAAAATTAGTTCTTTTGTTTGCGAACAGAACGGTCGGCTAATCAGCTTTTGCCTGCCTGACAGCGCAACTAATATCGTTGTCATGCGCGAAGGCAAGTCGGACGATTATCAAAAAATTCAGGAATACATTAAAAATATCACCGGACACTCTTTGCCATGAAAAAGTCATTAGTTAGTGGTTAGTAGGTAGTCATTATTTTTATTATACAGCGTATCCCAGGTTTATGGAGTTCTGTAGGGACACGGCAATGCCCTGTCCCTACGGGGATTTATCGATCCGGGATGTACTTCATCAACGTGGAATCTGCTGTATTTGTTATTTCTATTCCGGTTGCACTCTTGGACATGATAGAGGAGACGGCAGTGCCGTGTCCCTACAATATTATTTTGAGTAGGGAAACGGCACGTGCAGTCTCCTAATTTCTAATAATAATTACGATGCTACCGGATTTGTTGTTATTTGTTGGTTCCAATTACCAATGCCCGATGCCCGATGCCCTATGCCCATTCCCCATTCCCGCTATATTGCATAAAAGCTAATTTTGCTGCGCCTACCATACCTGCTTGATTGCCCAATTCAGCAACCAATAACTGCAAATTTTCGCGAGAACTCGGCAGCACCCGCCGCTCAATTTCTGAGCGAACTGTCGGCAAGAAAAATTCTGCCGCGGCACTAATTCCGCCGCCGATAATAATAGCTTCCGGTGTCAAAATATAAATTATACTTGCTAAACCGATACCGAGATAGCGCCCGTAACTTTGCCAATATTCTAAAGCTTTGGCATTTCCAGACTTCGCTAAATTTGCTAATTCTAGCGGTTCTAAACCAGTTTCGCGGCGAATTGCTTGCACTGAAACATACTGTTCTAAGGAACCGCGATTGCCGCTGTTGCACTCCGGGCCATCGGGATTTATAGCAATCAATCCTAGTTCTCCGGCTGCGCCCAGATGACCTGCAAATAGTTTACCGTCTAGGATAACTGCACCGCCGACACCAGTACCTAATGTGAGTAAGATGAGGTTTTTAAAGTGGCGGCCAGCACCCAACCAAGCTTCTCCCAAACCTGCACAGTTGGCATCATTTGCTAATATTGTCGGCAATCCGGTTTTGGCTTCTAACCAGTCAGCGAGGGGGATATTGTGCCAGTTTTTGAGGTTAATTGCGACTCTGGCTATTCTGCCGATCGCATCTACGGGGCCTGGAGTGCCAATGCCGATCGCACGTATTCGATCCCCCCCCTTAAGAAAGGGGGGAGTTTGAAGTTGTAAAATAGCATCTGTCATTGCGGTTAAAACTGCCTCTGGCGTTGCCGGCTGAGGAGTTGGGACTGTTAAGGATTGGTGGCAAATGCCGTCTTCACTGAATCTGCCGAGTTTAATTGCAGTGCCGCCTAAGTCGATGCCGATTACTTGTGTCATTCGATTGGGAATTTTAGATTTTACAATTACTCAAAGACTCTAGTTTTAGGGTGCACAATGCGCACCTTACTAATTTTGGCGTTGCTGAATTTAGGTATGATTCACTCGCTATAGCAATCCCTGAAGTTTAGAGTAGGGGCAATTCATGAATTGCCCGTACTAAATTTCGGAGGCAATTCATACTCCAAATCAGCAACGCCCTAATTTTATAATTACTCACTGATAATACCCAAACCATCCCCAATAAATACTGCCTCAATAACATTTCCATTCCTACCATCATCCTCAACAACCGGCAACGGAAATCTTGCCAATAACTCTCGGCTAATTCCCCTCGCAACATCTCCCAATTCCCCGTCACTAATTCTACTCAATAACAGCAGCCGCTGCGCCAATTCCTGAAGCGATTCGATCGCATCCACTGCGGCGATATCCCCGCCCCCTTCGGTCTCTAACAATCGAACCCCAAATCGGCGCAGCCAAGTGGCTAATTCCGCACTTTTGATGCTTTTAGCAATTAAATATCCGGCGATATTTCCTCTACTCCAGCCTTGACTTACTCCTTCTAGAAGTTCCATGAATTTCGCCTCGTATTCGGCGTCTGTCAGGGTTGGTGGTAGGGGTTTTTGTTGGGCTGGAGTCGGGGATGGTTGAGTCCCAAAAAGTCGCTGGATTAGTTGTTTGATGAATTGCCAAATTTTGTTTAGCATTTTAGTTGGGATTTTTTGACCGCAGATGTAGGCGGATGTACGCAGATAAACGCAGATGGATGGAGATGAAGGCAGATTGTATTATCTACTTTAAAAGTGGATAATATAGTTCTCCTGTTGAGTTGATATAACCGGCTCGATCGCCTGCTAGGTTCCCGGTTCCCATAAATACGTCAACTCTCCCTGCGCCTTTGATTGCACTGCCAGTATCTTGGTCTAAGACATACCGATTTACTGCGTTTTGTTCGAGTTTTCCCCCAGCATTTGGATAGGGAAGTTTGGTACTAATTAATGCTAGTGCACCGGGCGGCATTAAGGCTTTGTCGGTGGCGATCGACCTTTCGGCAGTTACGGGCACTCCAATGCTACCTGTGGCTGGTGCTCCGTTAGTATCTCGGAAGAACACAAAGCTTTGATTTTTTGGCAAATACTTGTCCATCTCCGTCGGAAAGTTGGTAAAATATTCGGTTAGTTTGGGCAATGTTAACTGTTCTAAAGTGAACTTACCATCTTTAACTAATTCTCGCCCAACACCTGTATAACTCTGACTGGTTTTGCCGGCGAAACCAACTGTCATAGTGGTGCCGTCTGTTAGTTGCAATCTTGCAGAACCTTGGACGTGGACGAGAAATGCTTGGAATCGATCGCGCAACCAAACAAATTCTAATCCGCGCAACAATCCTTTACTTGCCTGCAAAGCATCTGCGCCTTCCAAATCCAATCTAGTCGGGTGAGGTTTGGGCCAAGAACCGATGTTTGGTGGCAGGCGGTACAGGGGATAGCGGAATTCGGAATTAGGCGTGCGAGATGCGGAGTAAGTCGGCTCGAAATAACCAGTAAATGCTACTGTTCCTTTGGCATCTTTACCTATCGATTTGTAAAAAACAAATTCTTGCTTGACAGATTCCTGGAGTTGTGATGGAGTAGTGGAAGTGATAACTAATTGGCGGAATCGATCGAGGGAACGGCGGACTCGATCGCGCGTAATTCCTGCTACCTGATAGCGACTGTAAGCACTTGCAGCGCCTTGGGAGTTGAGATATCCGAGGCTGTGGTCGATCGACCTTAACAACAATTGGCGATCGCCCGATTTACCGCCTTCGCCCCAGATTTGAGCGTCCAGCCCGATCGACTCCAATTCACTCCCTTGTAACTGATTTAGACTAACCGCTTGTAGCGGGGAAACTGCAACGGCGGGCACCGAAAAAGCGATCGCCAAAACACAACAGGCGATCGTCAATAGCTGATAGCAAAAAATCTTGCTCAATTTCCCATCTTTCCTACTCAATCGATCGCTTTGCTTATTCATCATATCGATCGATACTAGAACTAAATATCGGTTCAACGCGAATTCCGACAACGCTGGTGGGCCGAACTACCATGTATTCGCCTTGAATATTTTTGATTGGGACATTCAGAAATTCTGACGAATCTTGTTTGGGAACCAGGGTTTTGCTATACCATAGTTGAAAATCTTGCAGCGTTGCGAAACGGATTTCTTCGCGGTGGCCGCCCTCAAGCAGCAGGTGCACGGAATATTCGCTGGGAGTTCTAGGCATATCTGTATTTTAGATTTTAGATTTTAAGCTTTTGGAACGATTTCATATTTTACCTGATACTCGACACATTCTCTGATCTAGTCGTTTGGGGAGATGGAAGAGATGGGGAGATGGGGAAAATTCCCAATTTTTCAATTCAAAATCTAAAATGGATTGACGGCGACTCCCATTGCGGCTGCGCACGGTACAACCGCCTATTTTTCCCTAAAAAGATTCGGCGTTGCTGAATTTAGGTATGATTCACTCGCTATAGCAATCCCTGAAATTTAGAGTAGGGGCAATTCATACTCCAAATCAGCAACGCCAAAATATTTATCTGGCTGGAACACCGATCGCGATCGACTCAAAAGCCTTGTACATCAGGTTAATCCAGCAGCGGTCTAAAACTGACAGCATTTTACCAGTCGATTTGTATTATACAACACGATATTACCAACAACAATTAAAATAGTTTGGACATGATGATATCTTGCACCATTTTGCGATCGAACTCTTCGGGGCCGGGGTTCCCCTCGCGGCGAAAGTTGCGAGGTTCAGCCTCCGACTGCTGGAAATTGGTGCAAAATGTCGAGTTAATCATTAATCTTGTCCAACTACCAATTACGAACCTATGCCCCGTCGTCAAGACTTAAAAAAGATTCTTCTCATTGGTTCCGGCCCAATTGTGATCGGCCAAGCGTGCGAGTTCGACTATTCGGGGACGCAAGCTTGCAAAGCTTTGCGAGAAGAAGGTTATGAAGTAGTGCTGGTTAATTCCAACCCTGCAACGATTATGACCGATCCAGAAACTGCCGATCGCATTTACATTGAACCTCTAACGCCGGCCATCCTCGAACAAATCATCGCCAAAGAAAGACCGCAAGCAATTTTGCCGACAATGGGCGGTCAAACGGCGCTCAATTTAGCAGTTACACTCGCTAAAAATGGCGTATTGGAAAAGTACAACGTCGAGTTAATTGGCGCGAAATTGCCAGCAATTGAAATGGCAGAAGACCGACTGCTATTTAAAGAAGCGATGGCGCGAATTGGAGTCGCTGTTTGTCCTTCGGGAATTGCTAACAATCTCGAAGAAGCCAAAGCAATCGGCCACCAAATTGGTAGTTATCCGTTAATTATTCGTCCTGCTTTTACAATGGGCGGCACCGGAGGCGGCATTTCTTACAATCAAGAAGAGTTTGAAGAAATGGCCCAAGGTGGCGTTGATGCTAGTCCAGTATCGCAAATTTTGATCGAACAATCTTTGATCGGTTGGAAAGAGTACGAACTGGAAGTGATGCGGGATTTAGCAGATAATGTGGTGATTATTTGTTCGATCGAGAATCTCGACCCGATGGGCGTCCACACCGGCGATTCGATCACAGTCGCGCCGGCGCAAACCCTCACAGACAAAGAATATCAGCGCCTGCGGGATGCTTCGATTAAAATTATCCGCGAAATCGGAGTTGAAACCGGCGGTTCCAACATTCAATTTGCCGTCAATCCAGTCAACGGAGATTTCATCGTCATTGAAATGAACCCCCGGGTTTCTCGTTCCTCCGCCTTGGCGTCGAAAGCAACTGGTTTCCCCATTGCCAAAATGGCTGCAAAATTAGCAGTAGGCTACACGTTGGACGAAATTTCCAACGATATCACCAAGAAAACTCCGGCGTCTTTTGAACCGACAATTGACTATGTGGTGACGAAGATTCCCCGATTTGCCTTTGAAAAGTTCCCCGGTTCAGAACCGACTCTGACAACGCAAATGAAGTCAGTTGGAGAGGTAATGGCGATCGGGCGAACCTTCAACGAATCTTTCCAAAAAGCGCTGCGGGGATTGGAAACCGGCCGCGCGGGTTTCGGTTGCGACAAACCGGAAAAGTTGCCGAGTTTGGAACAAATTCGCGCCGGATTGCGGACGCCAAATCCCGATCGCATTTTTACAGTTCGCCACGCGATGATGATGGGAATGTCGGTGGAAGAAGTCTTTGAACTCACAGCAATTGACCCCTGGTTTTTGGATAAAATGCAGGAATTGCTGGAAGCCGAGAAGTTCTTGAAACGGACTGCGCTCAAGCAGTTGACAAAAGAGACAATGTTTGAAGTCAAGCAGTTGGGATTTAGCGATCGTCAAATTGCTTACGCCACCAAAACATCGGAAGATGAAGTCCGCGCTTACCGCAAACAGTTGGGCGTCATCCCGATTTACAAAACAGTTGATACCTGTGCCGCCGAGTTTGAAGCCTTTACACCTTATTACTATTCCACCTATGAAGCGGGAGCAGCAATTTGGGACTTGGGCGATGAAGAAAAGAAGATTTCACCAGTTGGTCACAGTCTCGCGCCGGAGTCGGAAGTTTTGCCTTCTACTAAGCGAAAAGTGATGATTTTGGGCGGCGGGCCGAACCGGATCGGACAGGGAATTGAGTTTGATTATTGTTGCTGTCATGCTTCGTATTCCCTAGGGGAAGACGGGTTTGAGACAATCATGGTCAACTCGAACCCGGAGACGGTTTCGACAGATTACGATACGAGCGATCGCCTGTATTTTGAGCCGCTAACTAAAGAAGATGTTCTCAACATCATCGAGGCGGAAAATCCCGAAGGAGTCATCATTCAATTTGGCGGACAAACGCCACTAAAATTGGCACTTCCTTTACAAAAGGCTCTCGAAAATCATCCTGATGTCCAAACAAAAATCTGGGGAACTTCGCCGGATTCAATTGATAGCGCGGAAGACCGAGAAAGATTTGAAAAGATTCTGCGGGAGTTGGATATTCAGCAAGCTGTTAACGGTTTGGCGCGGAGTTTTGAGGATTCCTTAATAGTAGCTCAACGGATCGGTTATCCGGTGGTGGTGCGGCCGAGTTACGTGTTGGGCGGGCGAGGAATGGAAATTGTTTATTCCGATGCTGAATTGGAACGTTACATGACTTATGCCGTACACGTAGAACCGGATCATCCGATTTTAATTGATAAGTTCTTGGAAAATGCGATCGAAGTTGATGTCGATGCGATCGCCGATGCAGAAGGAAATGTCACCATCGGGGGTATTATGGAACACATCGAGGAAGCGGGAATTCACTCCGGCGACTCAGCTTGTTCTATCCCTTACCAAACGCTTTCTGACGCAGCTTTAGTCACAATCCGCCGCTGGACGATAGAATTAGCAAAATCCCTAAAAGTGATCGGGTTGATGAACATTCAATTTGCCGTCCAAGGAAACGAAGTTTTCATTTTGGAAGCTAATCCGCGCGCTTCTCGAACAGTACCTTTTGTCTCGAAAGCGATCGGAGTTCCCCTCGCCAAAATCGCATCGCGGGTAATGTCTGGTCAAACTCTGGAAGCTTTGGGTTTTACTAAAGAGATTGTACCAATTCATGTTTCAGTGAAAGAGGCTGTGCTACCGTTTGCTAAGTTTCCGGGAACCGATACTTTGTTAGGCCCGGAAATGCGATCGACTGGCGAAGTCATGGGAATTGATACAGATTTCGGCAAAGCATTTGCCAAAGCTCAACTCGGCGCGGGACAACTGATGCCGCTGTCGGGGACAGTTTTGGTTTCGATGCGCGATCGGGATAAACTAGCAGTTGTACCAGTTGTCAAGGAATTCTTGGAATTGGGTTTCAAAGTAGTAGCAACCCACGGGACACGCAAAGTTTTGCTAGAGCAAGGTTTAGACGTAGATTTGGTTTTAAAACTCCATGAAGGGCGGCCGAATTTGTTGGATTCGATCAAGAATGAGAAAATTCAACTAATTATTACCACACCTTCCGGCGAAGAATCCCGCGCCGATGGCATCTTTATCCGCCGCACAGCTTTGACTTACAAAATCCCGATTATTACTACTATTGCTGGTGCGAAGGCGACTGCTGCGGGAATTCGATCGCTCAAATCTCACCCGATGGAAGTAAAAGCACTTCAGGATTATTAGATCCCACAAATTAGAGGAAACGGCAATGCCGTTTCCCTACCTTAAAATAATCGATTAACTGGTTCCCAGGCTCTGCCTGGGAACCGATGTCCAGAGGCTCCGCCTCGCTTGCAGTTGCGAGCGGCAAAATGGGAGGCAGAGCCTCCGGATCTGCGTTACCAAGCAGAGCCTGGGAACGAGTAATTGTAGGGATACGGCACTGCCGTCTCCTGACTTTCGGTAACTTAGTCCAAACCTTTAATCTCCGATTCCTGATATTTTTCGAGAATGCCACTATCCATCATCAATCTCGGCCAAACCAACAAGAAAAATCCCATCCAAGCCAATAAAGGAATTGCAACTAAAACAGTTATCCAAACAGTTTTTAACAAAAACCAACTACCGGAAATCAGACTCGTACCAGTCAGAAGAATCGACCAAGGCTGACACCACCAAGGTTTGTAATTCCAAGGACTAACAGGTTTTTGTTCGGAAATAGATTTCATATTTTTAGGAATTTTTAATATATAATAACAGAGTTAGCTCAATTAACCTAATTCAAACATTCATCACCTGTTCTGCTGTCAATGTTAATTCTGGAAAAGTCCGAGATACAATTCGATCTACACCTTGAAACGCAGTTTTTTGGTAATTGCCCTCCGCATCCAAAAGATAAACAAATACAGTCGGAATCTTGGGATTCCCCAAGAAATCTCTACTGCCAATTGCTAAGTAATCGACAATCCAATACTCGGGAATTCCGAGGCGCTGATACTCGTCCAGTTTGTCGATATAATCGTCATCCCAATTTGTCGATGTTACTTCCACTACCAATTGAATTGGTTCTTGTAAGGCTGAATAAGCAGAACGGTTCGAGCGCCACAAGTCGCGATCGATTACACTTACATCATGTCTTCTGCCTTGTTCAATTCCAGCTTTACTTACAGTTCTGACAACTGCTGTATTCTTCACAACATAATTTAAGCTAAGGCGTTGAATTTCATCTTTAAACGAGTCAGCACTGAAATCGGCAACATCATCATGATTTCTTGTGGCATTCATCTCTACAATTTCTCCATTTACCAGTTCGTAGCGTCCATCTTCTGGACATTCTACAAGGAATTGGTCAAAGGTCAATTTTTGTGTGGCTGTTGCAATCATAAGATTTTCCCTTATTTTGCAGGAATACTATTAGTCGATCGTAGCACGGTCAGTAGTAAATTTATTTTTTTTACCGCAGATGAACGCTGATGAGCGCGGCTGAACAAAAGATCGTTGGCGAAGCTTGCAGAAGAGGATCGCCCTTTTGATATTTGACACTGATATTTTATACTTATGTTTCGCGCAAATGGTAAAATGCGATCGCCCTAGCAACTTGCACTTAAATATCTTACTGAATTGATACAGTAAAGTAACAAACCTAGAAATCGAGCCACTCCAAGGTCAACCCCGAACCATGAGACTAGACGAAGCCGTAGAATTTGCCGAAAACCCAGAGCCACGGTGTCCCTGCGTCCTCCTGCTGGACACCTCCGGCTCCATGCAAGGCGCACCCATAGATGCCTTGAATGAGGGGTTGGAAGTCTTTAGGAATGACCTAATTAAAGACGAACTAGCTAAAAAGCGAGTCGAAGTCGCGATTATTTCATTTGACAATCAGATCAAAGTCGTGCAAGACTTCGTAACTGCCGACCAGTTCGAGACACCGCTGCTGACAGCTCAAGGACAAACCCATATGGGCGCCGGCATTCAGCTAGCATTAGACACGATTGCCGCCCGCAAATCAGAATACCGCAATAACGGCATTACCTATTACCGCCCGTGGGTATTTATGATTACCGATGGCGAACCTCAAGGCGAATCAGACGATGTTGTAGAAATAGCAGCACAGCGCATTAGAGAGGAAGAAACTAACAAGCGCGTGGCATTTTTTGCAGTGGGAGTCGAAGGTGCTAATATCGCTCGTCTCGCAGAAATTGTTGAGCGCACGCCTGTAAAATTGAGAGGATTAGATTTTCGAGAGATGTTCATCTGGTTGTCAGCTAGTATGCAGAGAGTTTCTCATTCAAAAATTGATGAGCAAGTCGCACTACCGCCTCCCGGATGGGGAACTGTTTAGTTATTAGTCATTAGTCATTAGTAAGTGACAAGCGGTAAGGTGTGGTGTGCATCGTCCTACATAATTAAGGGATAAACTCACATTTTCTTGCACCATTTTCAAGAACAGGCAAGATGCCTGTTCCACAAAAAGTGAGTTTTATTGTGGGGTGGGCATCCTGCCCGCCCGTAAAAGGCAGATTGAGAATGATGCCAGATATCAGGATAAACAAATTAGTCCTGACTTTCCATATTTTTGAATTTACGAAGTTTTGAATTAAAGAGTTATTAATGGAGAATTCATCATTTAATTGGCAAGTTGTAGCAGCATCGGTGACTGGTACGAGCCACGAAAAACGATCGCAGCCTTGTCAAGATGCCCACTGCTGGCGTCTGTTGGCAAACGGTGTTTTGGTGGCGGCAGTTGCTGACGGTGCGGGTTCGGCAGCACTGGCAGAAGTGGGAGCGAAAATTGCTGTAGAAGCAGTTGTGGAAACGATTTGCCAGCAACAGGAAATGCTGCCTCAAAATGATGAGGAATGGCAGGTATTCTTGACTGCATCGCTGCAATTCGCGCGGGCGCAGGTGGAAGCGGAAGCGGCTGTGCGGGAAGTGGCGGCGAGAGATTTAGCTTGTACTTTAATTGCGGTTGTTGCTACGCCGGAATTGATCGCTGTTGCTCAAATCGGCGATGGTGCGGCGGTGGCGGGTGATAGTGCCGGAAATGCGATCGCCCTTACGATACCTCCTTGCGGCGAATACATCAACGAAACCGTGTTTTTGATTTCGCCAAATGCGATCGAAACGGCGCAATTTCAGGTACTGCGGGAAAAACTGCCACACTTAGCCGTGTTTTCGGATGGCTTGCAAATGCTAGCTCTCAAAATCCCGGAAGGTACGCCGCATCAGCCGTTTTTTGCGCCTTTGTTTCGGTTTTCTGCGGAAGCGAAAGAAGAGTCTGATGCGAAAGAGCAGTTAGAGTCATTTTTGCGATCGCCCCGAGTCTCCGAACGCACCGATGATGATTTAACATTATTGTTAGCAAGTTTTGCGAGTTCCGAGGGACAGGATAATTTAAAATAGACAGTTAGCAAAAGCGAACATCCATCTGAGTCAATCGGCGTTAATCTGAGGTTGAAAAAAATCATGCTACTGAATTTAGCTAAAAGTTTAATGCGTTCAATGTAACAAGTGGCGAAAATTTGGTGCGGTTCTATAATAAAATCGAGGTGTCACACAATTCTGGTTTAGTCTGTACAGTAGGTCGTCGTTTGCAAGCACAAGAGATTAAGGATAAGCTCAACACCCTAATTAGCGAAGCAGATCCAATAGATCCGAGTTTGGCGAGAAGATTGGATGAAATCAATCGCTGGGTGAAAGATGTTAAACCCGGTTCGCTAACTGCTAAGAAATTTGTGATGGCTTTTTTGCTACAGCTTATCCGAGATTCTCAGGTTTGGCTGGCGGTTCAATCTCTACCTTCGGAAAGAGAACAGCAAGCAGCGTTTGAGTTAATGACTCCGGGAGAAAGGTATTGGTACAGCTATCTGTTTCCTAAATGGATAAGGGAAAACGATCGCAAATTTTACATCTGGAAACAAAAACTCAAGAATGGCGAATTCGATCCGGCTGACGATCGCGTCATTCGTGCGATCGCCACCCGGATCGTCGAACGTCAAGGCAGTGTTTTGTATCGCTACGTTGCGGATCTTTCTATGGCCACCGATTCGATCGTTAGCAACCGCCAACAGCAGCCCCTCTGCATTCAAGTTACTACTCTTTCCGATCAGTTTTCTGAACAAAAATATCAAAAATGGCAACAAACTCTTCAAGGCTGGGGGATTGACAGAGGACTGTTTTTAAGTTATGATACCAAAGATGCAAACTTCCTGAACCAGTTAGTTAACATTGCATTATATAATAGTGATAATTTGCCCGCAGGTCGTTACCTCAAATTTCCATAAATCAACCCGATCTGCTCCTGAGAATAGTCCGACTGCTCAAAAATCGGTGAACAAGAAATTTTGAATAACTTACATATTCCAGAATTCTCGACAATACCAAAAACCTAATCCTCAGACTGCTTCCCGCGAAAGGGAAGGCTACGCCAAGATTTGTCCTCCCATTTTATGTTTCCGGGATGAGTCTGGTAAACTGCGGCAACAGGCGTCAATTTAATGTCAGACGTAGCATCGATTTTCTGTTTGATTATGAGGCCCTCGATCCCCCCTAGCTGAGGGCGGGGCTGTTTCATTCTCTTGTAGGGGCCGCCCCCCGTGGCTGCCCCAATCTCACCAAACACATACAAAATCGTGGACACGGAGGGCGGGCACGGGGGCACCGCCCCTACAAAACGATTATTTACCTGAGAATGAAACAGCCATGCCTAGCTGAGGGCGGGCACGGGGACACCGCTCCTACTAAGGGGGGGGGTGGGGATTTAGGGGGATCGAGACTCGGCTATAAACGAGAGATACAACAAAGATTTTTAGGTGATTGTTGACACGATGAAAGACAACAGGTGCTGCGTAATTCCTGGCTAAGCAGCGGGAAGATTTACCGAAACAATCAATTCTGTGAAATAACTAGGAACTCGGTCTAAATTGAATTGAAATTTGATTGAATCGCGGTGAAGTTGTTGGAAATAAAATCAAATTACATCAAAATTAATACTATGACATTACAAGGTACAAACACCGTTGAAACCAATTTGCAAAAAGTATTTGAAGAACTGGCAGCAGCTAGAAAAATGCAGGATGATTGGATGAATCACGGGGTAGATTTTGTTGATTTGTATGTGGAAGATGCGGGTGGAGACTGGTTGGAAAAGTGGGGGAAATGTGAAGAAGAATTAGAGCAGATAATTAAAAATGTAGATGTTGAAGCAGTTAAAGTGGCGATCGGCATTTCCGACTTTGGGCAAACAGAACTGCTGGAAACTGCCTTGAGTTACCGCCCAAATGAGTCTCCTACTGAACAAGAGATCAACTACAAACGGCTGTCACTCTTAGGCGGAGCGATTTTTGGTGCGGTTGTTACCGATTACCTGTACCGCGAATATCCCGAGCTCGACTGCGATGCGATCTCAACTTTGAAAGCTCGTTTAGCCGACAATCAGAAACTCTCCGAATTTGCAAACAATCTAAAGTTAAATGAACTCTGTTGGCAATTTACAAAGGTTGAAGAAACAGATGAAAGTAACGACAATAGATTTTTAGCCCAGACTTTTGAGGCTGTGTTGGGTGCGATTTACTTGGAGTTCGATCGCGATTTTTTTCGTGCGGGAAACTGGCTGATTCAGCAGTCGATCGAACCAACGATCGGCGAATATCTCGATTTAACTCAGCAGTCGAAAGGTACGCTGGAAAACGAGCTAAAACGGCGGGAAATTTTGGGCGCGGATATTCTTGAGGCGATCGCGATCGACTATCTATACAACCGCTTGGACGATCGCAACAGCAGCCAGCTAACTCACTGGAAAAATCTGTTAGCAGCCAAAGAGATTTTCCCGAAAGACTTTAAGACAAAATTAGGCAGTCATTACCTCGAATTGGAGAGCAATTTCTCGCGTACCCGTGACTGGCTGGTGGATAACTTCATCAAAACCGCAGTTGATGAACTGGAAGAGGAATAGGCGATCGGCTAAACTAAAATTAACTCCTGAAAAAACTAGGGAAAACAGCAATGGTGACACAACTGCAATCTCCCAAAAAATCAAATGTCATCTACCTCGACGATAACGGCGAACCGATGTCAAACAATACAGATCAGTTTCGATTAATCGTTTGGATTAAAGAAAACTTAGAATTGGTGTTTGCAGACGATCCGAATGTTTTCTTAGCCAGTGACTTGCTATGGTATCCGGTAGAAGGCAATAACAAACTGTCTCAAGCCCCAGATATAATGGCAGTTTTTGGTATACCAAAAGGATATCGAGGTTCTTACCAACAGTGGAACGAAGATAATATTGCACCACAAGTCGCCTTTGAAATTTGGCCGGGAGATCGGATCGGTTTGATGATGCAAAAATTTCAATTTTACGAACGTTACGGTGTGGAAGAATACTATTTTTACAATCCGCAAACATTGGAACTGGGAGGATGGTTGCGGCGAGAGTCACAATTGGAAGCGATCAAACAAATGGACGACTGGGTAAGTCCCAGACTGGGAGTGCGGTTTCAATTATCAGAAACAGGACTCGAAATGTTCGGGCCTAACCAAGAACCGTTTGTGAGTTTTGTGGAACTTGATCGACTGCGACAGCAAGCCGAGGCGCGGGCCGAACAAGCAGAAATGCTGCTGGAACAAGAACGATCGCGATCGCAAGCTTTAGAATCAAGACTCCGAGAAATGGGAATAGATCCCAATCAATTGTAAGCACAACTGCAAAATTGAACTATTGTGGAACAGGCATCTTACCTGTTGCTGAGTTTTCCAGGACGGGCAGGATGCCCATCCCACAATAAAATAGAATTACGGGTTTATCAGTGGGGTCGCTTTCTTTAATCCAAAATTTCAAATCTCAAATTGATCAATCCCCTATCCCCTAACCGAATTCTATGCAGTTGCAGCGCCAATTTAGCGGACAACTGATTGCGATCGACAGCAACAGCGCGATCGCCAGTGGCGGTGAAGGTCGCATCTACCCGATCGCCCAAGACTCGTCCCTTGTAGCAAAAATCTATCACAGACCGACAGACGAAGACGGCGACAAACTCACAGTCATGTTCAGTATGCCGCCGGACGCGCCGATCGCCGAACCGGGACACGCTTCAATTGCTTGGCCGATCGATTTGCTGCATACTGTCGGCGGGCGAGAAAAAATTGTCGGTTTTGTGATGCCGCGCGTCAAAAAAGCGCTACCAGTGCATACTTTCTATACACCCAAAACCAGGCGCGAACAAAAACCGCTATTTAACTATCTCTACCTCCACCGCACCGCCCGAAATCTCGCCTCGGCCGTAAACGCCCTCCACATCAGGGGTTACGTCATCGGCGACGTGAACGAGTCGAACATTCTCGTCACGGATACGGCTTTGGTAACGCTGGTAGACACCGATTCCTTTCAAGTGCGCGATCCTTATACGGGTTACGTTTATCGGTGTCCCGTGGGAAAACCGGAGTTTACACCGCCGGAATTGCAGGGCCAGACTTTCCGCGATATTGATCGAGCTCCCGAGCACGATTTGTTCGGTTTAGCGGTATTAATTTTTCAATTGCTGATGGAAGGTACGCACCCGTTTTCGGGAGTTTATCTCGGTAGCGACGAACCGCCGTCTTTGGAGGCGAGAATTCGATCGGGTCATTTCCCCACGGGTACTAAACGAATTCCCTACCGCCCGATGCCCGCAGCGCCAACCTTCGAGATGCTGCATCCCCTCCTGCGCCAGATGTTTATCCGTTGTTTTGAGGAAGGGCACGGCAATCCGGCGGCGCGCCCGGATGCCAAAACTTGGGTAAATGCGATTCGGGAAGCCGAAGATTCTTTGGTGACTTGCAGCAAAAACACTCAGCATAAATACGGAAATCATCTGAGTCGATGCCCTTGGTGCGATCGGGCAAAAATGCTCAAAGGTCGCGATCCGTTTCCTTCGCGGCAGGCAGTCAGCAACGGATTGCACTTGCAGCCCGCCAAAACCAAGCGTAAAAAGCCCTTACCCCAACCTCCTGTGAAGGAGGCCGCAGTGCGCCGCCCACAGCCCGCCACGGGGCTACCGCGCCAACTAGGGCAGTATCAAGTCCCCCTGCTACCGATGCCGATGTCTTCTCGGAGTCGGACTCCTGCGCCTCGGGCTCCCGTTGGCAAGTTTGAGCGTATTTTGCAGGATGCTGCTTGGGGAAGTGTTTGGGGAAGTTTGTGTTTGGCGGCGGCGGCGGGCGTTGTTTCGGCGATCGCTGAGGGTGGCGGCGCTGTTTTGGGAGCAATTTTTGTTGGTGCGATTTGGGGCAGTTTTTTTGGGATGATGTGGGGCGTTTTTACTTTGTCGCCGAACCAGATTTGGCGGAAGTGGGGAGGAGTTTTGGTAGGGGCGGCTTGGGGGGCTTTTGTGTTGGCGGCGATCGCCGGTGCGGTGTCTGGAGCAATTAATGGCAATCCGGCGATCGGGGAAGCGATTTTGTCTGGCGCGGGGGTTGGTGCTGTCTGGGGCTGTGTTTGGGCTGCTTGCAAGCCTCCTCTGGCGATGCCAGTCGGGAGGGTGTGGGGCCGGCGGGGAGTATATTTGGGGGCGGTTTGGGGAGCGTTTTTGGGGACTGTGGCTGGTGTTTGTTTGGGGGTGGGGTTGGTGGTTTGGCAGCAATATAACGGTCAGATGCGGCCGATGAACGAGTTTGCGGGTTTGTTGCTGGGTGTGGCGATCGTAGCAGCGGGTGTGGGTGCGGTTGGGGGTTTGGTTTCTGGGGGTTTCTTGGGTTTTTGCGGGTTTTCGCCAAAACTGCCCGCGTCGTTTCAGCCTTCGGGCGTTAGGGGCGGCGTTTTGGGGGCGATTTGGGGCAGTTTTTTGGGGACTTTTGCCGGTGCTGTGTTGGGGGCGGGGGTGTCTGCGATGTTTCCAGCTGTTAGTGCTGGGGTGCCGGTGGAGTTGGGGCCTGTGGCGGGGGCGATCGTTGGGGCTGGTTTGGGAGCGATTTGGGGCGTGGTTTCCGGTACTGTTTGGGGGGCTTTGGGGAAATGGTGATCGGGTTGAAATGTGTTTTTGGGTGGAAAATCCGTGAATCGGTAGGTGTAAAAATCGAGGTGTTAAATTTTGGGGCTACAATGTTTGTGCTGCAAGAGTTTGAGGCTCTCTGTCTCAAAAAACGATTCACGGAAAGTCTGAAAGTATTACAGGATAACGTTTTTGGGGTGAATATGAAAAATTGGCTATTGACAAGTCGAAGGCTGAAATGGTACTTTTATTTTAGATTCACGGAACTGAACCTTGAAAACCAAATACAGCAAGGCTTGTGGAACGGGCGGCCGCAATTAACCTAAAACCCTATTAGGGATTGAAACCTCGCTCTGTTGCTCCCCGCGCTTGCGAGTTTGCGCCGCAATTAACCTAAAACCCTATTAGGGATTGAAACGCATTTTTTCTTAAACTCTTGCAGGTAAACACCAGTGCCGCAATTAACCTAAAACCCTATTAGGGATTGAAACTATGTATTTATTCCAGGTCAAACGCCTGGACTAGCCGCAATTAACCTAAAACCCTATTAGGGATTGAAACTTAGTAGGTCGCACAGGTTCGATCGAAGTTGAATAGCCGCAATTAACCTAAAACCCTATTAGGGATTGAAACCGATCGATATTACAGCAAGCGCTGCTGTAAATATAAAGCCGCAATTAACCTAAAACCCTATTAGGGATTGAAACCCTGAGAAACTTCTTTTACATAAGAAATCAATTTTCCCGCCGCAATTAACCTAAAACCCTATTAGGGATTGAAACGATTTTCTAAGATGAAAGGCACTCTTATTTCTAGCCGCAATTAACCTAAAACCCTATTAGGGATTGAAACCGATCGAGTTCCTTCTTAGCCTTCTCGACAGCAGCGCCGCAATTAACCTAAAACCCTATTAGGGATTGAAACATAATAGCTAGTGTTGATAACCCTTAAGTATAAGCCGCAATTAACCTAAAACCCTATTAGGGATTGAAACTAAAGTCAGAGTCCCCTTAAAGCAATCAGCTTGGTATTGCGCCGCAATTAACCTAAAACCCTATTAGGGATTGAAACGCATTGAATGCGAGTACGCGGCAAGGGATAGGTTGGCGGTGCCGCAATTAACCTAAAACCCTATTAGGGATTGAAACTTTTCCTTATCGCCTAACGGGCTGTAAGACTTAGGCCGCAATTAACCTAAAACCCTATTAGGGATTGAAACTTAAGAGGCTGAAAGTCTGTCGGGGCAAGCGTTTCAAGCGTCGCTTGCCGCAATTAACCTAAAACCCTATTAGGGATTGAAACATTCAAAGCGTCAATTCTGCTACTGAATTGTATCTCCAAGCCGCAATTAACCTAAAACCCTATTAGGGATTGAAACCTGCTGTTGTTTGTCCGTCAGGCGACGATCTGAATTCGGCGCCGCAATTAACCTAAAACCCTATTAGGGATTGAAACTCTGAGAAACAAGCAACCAAGTGACCTAGTGGTAATGCCGCAATTAACCTAAAACCCTATTAGGGATTGAAACACTGTAATTCAATTCTCAGAAGAAGATACCCAGAAGGCCGCAATTAACCTAAAACCCTATTAGGGATTGAAACGACGAAATCTGAGCTCATCTCAATGGCGCAAGAGCAACGCCGCAATTAACCTAAAACCCTATTAGGGATTGAAACATAATTTAATTGTAACTTACGAAGTCAAATTGTGCCGCAATTAACCTAAAACCCTATTAGGGATTGAAACCTCCAAAAATTTCTGTGGACAACTTCTATATTATGCCGCAATTAACCTAAAACCCTATTAGGGATTGAAACGAAGGTGTAGAAGATTACATCTTAGATAATACTTGCGCCGCAATTAACCTAAAACCCTATTAGGGATTGAAACTAATAAGTAAATTCTGATAAATCACTCATTTATTTGCCGCAATTAACCTAAAACCCTATTAGGGATTGAAACTTTACTTCCTCTATGTTAGGATGTTTTGCTCCGTGCCGCAATTAACCTAAAACCCTATTAGGGATTGAAACTTACATATATCCCCGCCCAGAATTCCTCTACCTCGCCGCAATTAACCTAAAACCCTATTAGGGATTGAAACATTCCTATTACGGAGTTCTTGACCATTCTCTGAGAGCCGCAATTAACCTAAAACCCTATTAGGGATTGAAACAACAATCGTGCAATTTTTGTAATAAGCAATTACTTTCAGCCGCAATTAACCTAAAACCCTATTAGGGATTGAAACTATTTGTTATTGGCGATCGTCAGTTAAGTTTTTGGCCGCCGCAATTAACCTAAAACCCTATTAGGGATTGAAACAATGATTAGCCCGCTGCCATGCTTGGATACAACGAGTCGCCGCAATTAACCTAAAACCCTATTAGGGATTGAAACCAAGCTAAATCAGACATTATAGTTGCGAAACTTCAGCCGCAATTAACCTAAAACCCTATTAGGGATTGAAACCGAGTTAATCACGAATCTCATCTAACAACATTTGCCGACAGCCGCAATTAACCTAAAACCCTATTAGGGATTGAAACCATGCTTAGAAAACGCTGTCTCTCGTCAAATCTGCCGCAATTAACCTAAAACCCTATTAGGGATTGAAACCGAGTTCCTTCAAAGTTTTCTCAGCAGCTTCCATGCCGCAATTAACCTAAAACCCTATTAGGGATTGAAACTTAAAGCCCCTGACTTTTTACAAGTCCTATCTAAGCCGCAATTAACCTAAAACCCTATTAGGGATTGAAACAGTCTTGGAGCGGACTTAGACTGATTTTCGTATGCCGCCGCAATTAACCTAAAACCCTATTAGGGATTGAAACTAAGCTTTATCCTAAGCTTGATGATTTGTTGAGAAGCCGCAATTAACCTAAAACCCTATTAGGGATTGAAACTCTAATTGTCCTGGTTTTGGTACGATCAATACTTGCCGCAATTAACCTAAAACCCTATTAGGGATTGAAACTTTTCCGGCTCAAGCGACAAGGCTACTCCCGAAGTTGCTAGCCGCAATTAACCTAAAACCCTATTAGGGATTGAAACTTTCGGCTGCTACAATGCAATCGTCCGCAATTGAGCCGCAATTAACCTAAAACCCTATTAGGGATTGAAACTTTTGTGCTTCTTGTCTAACTTGCCGGACAGACGCCGCAATTAACCTAAAACCCTATTAGGGATTGAAACAAGGCAGTCGGCTATATAAGTCAAGCACGGTACGGCCGCAATTAACCTAAAACCCTATTAGGGATTGAAACACAGATTTCTAAAGCTGTATGGAATTGTGGGTTATGCCGCAATTAACCTAAAACCCTATTAGGGATTGAAACCAACACCTACGGAATTTTTCAAGACTTTAGCTGCGGCCGCAATTAACCTAAAACCCTATTAGGGATTGAAACAGCAATAAAGCAAGGAAATTCCAGTCAATTTTCGCCGCAATTAACCTAAAACCCTATTAGGGATTGAAACACAACTGCCGGAGATTTGCTGAACCGATTTGCTAATGCCGCAATTAACCTAAAACCCTATTAGGGATTGAAACACTTGATTTCTCTGGATGTAGTCGCGGGGCTTCTGAGCCGCAATTAACCTAAAATCCTATTAGGGATTGAAACGCTAGGTAAATATTAACTACCTAGCCTTGGGCTAAGACTGCCGCAATTAACCTAAAACCCTATTAGGGATTGAAACAAAGTCAGGGTCAAATCCCCCGACTTCTTGATAAAGCCGCAATTAACCTAAAACCCTATTAGGGATTGAAACGCTAAATCTTGAGGGCTATGGCGGCTTAGCTTGCGAGCCGCAATTAACCTAAAACCCTATTAGGGATTGAAACTACTATGATAGCAAGTTGAACTATGAACTTTCTAATGCCGCAATTAACCTAAAACCCTATTAGGGATTGAAACAAGCTACAATCTGTTATTGAGTTTTTCTCTTCTGCCGCAATTAACCTAAAACCCTATTAGGGATTGAAACCATCAACAGCATTTTCTTGTTTGAGTTTTTCTTGCCGCAATTAACCTAAAACCCTATTAGGGATTGAAACTTGTAATTTCCATTTGTCTCCATCTCGGAACCACGTCGCCGCAATTAACCTAAAACCCTATTAGGGATTGAAACACCGCTGAAGTATTAGGAAAGGTGACTAACGCTGGGCCGCAATTAACCTAAAACCCTATTAGGGATTGAAGCTTGGCAAAACCCCAAGTGAATGCTTTGCCAAGCGCCCCGCAACGGGAGCATCCCATTTTTGTAATACAGCATATTCCAGGTTTATGAAGTACATTCAATATCGTAGGGACACGGCAGTGCCGTGTCCCTACAAGAACTATGTATTTCACATACCTGGAATCTGCTGTATATCCGTAGGGGTGAAGCATTCCGGCAGTAAGTCTCTGCTTATAACTAATAAATTATCTGCCGGAATGGTTCACCCCTCCCAAATTGGGATGCACCCCCCGCAATTAATCTAAAGCCCTATTAGGGATTGAAACTACGTCGTTAAGCCATTTTCTGACTTCTTTTAGAGCCGCAATTAACCTAAAATCTTACTTGAGATTGAAACTGAATAAACGTTAATCCGAATGTAAAATTTGTCAAGCCTCAATTAATATCAATTCCGGCTGCGCCGGAATGATAAGCGAGGAGACTGCACGTGCCGTGTCCCTACGCCCGATTAATTGCAGGGACACGGCACGTGCAGTCTCCCAATTTCGGCTAACTATTCCGATGCAATCGGAAACGATATAACCTATAATCTACTAGGAATTGAAACGTTGCGATCGATCTTACTGATAATAATAAATTTGCCACAATTAACCTAATTTTTCATGAGGCTGCATAGAATTTCGATCCCCCCTAACCCCCCTTAATAAGCTATGCCTTATAAGGATCTTTCTTAACAATCCTGAAAGCTTTGTAAATCAAGGCTTTTGGGAGCAATCACGACACAAGCCTTGACAATTTAACAACCTTGTTTATTGAAAATAGCTGGCATTTATTGAGAATTGGCGATCGAGGAATAAGGGTTTGATAGCCTCGATCGCGATCGCTCTCAAATGTTAAGAAAGATGTTTATAACGCATAGCTTAATAAGGGGGGGACAAGATTCTTCTCAAAGTCCCCCGACCTAAGGGGGATTTAGGGGGATCGAGATATGTGCAACTTCACATTAAATTGGTATAACCTAATTTTTTATCAGGAATTGAACCAAACTTAGGGATGCAAATTGCATTACTTTCTAACCTGAAATCAACCTAAATTTCTGTCAGACATTCAAACTTACATTAAGACGGGTAGGCGAGTTTTGACTATTGCAGCAATTAACCTAAATCCCGATCGCCCTTTGCAACAATCCAACCTTCCCTAGGTGAATCGTACATCGTCGGTAGCGTTTCTGGCGGGCGATCGCGCCGAATCGCTTGGCCGCCGCTTAGCATATTGAAAAGGCAACAGATCGGATTGAGAAATGACTGCACTTATGCTAACATACGGAATTATCCCCATCAAAGCTTTGACGGGAGTGCAAGCCGGAGAGCTAGAAGCGAGATATATAGGCTGTGCTGTGTGGGACGATCGTACTCCTAGAAAGCGATTTTAACAAAATCGGGATGATTTCCTTTTGTTCCTCTCTTCCGTGAAGTCAATCTCAAATCTCCAATCTCAAATCGACTGACTCGAAATTCTGTACTATGATCGACATTCCCCAACTGATTGCTAAAGAACTTTCCATCTATCTCTCCCAAGTCAATAATGCTCTGGAACTTTTCGCCGAGGGAGCAACTATTCCGTTTATTGCCCGCTACCGCAAAGAACGTACTGATTCCCTCAACGAAATGCATTTGCGGGATATCTCCGATCGCTTTACCTATTTGACGGAAATTGAAGACCGCAAAAAGTCGATTTTAGAGACGATTAGCTCTCAGGGAAAACTCACGGAAGAACTGCAAGCTAAAATTGAATCTTGTTTGCAAAAAAATGAACTCGAAGACCTTTATCTACCTTACAAACCGAAGCGCAGAACGCGGGCGACAATTGCTAGAGAGAAAGGTTTAGAAGGGCTGGCAGAATTTATTAAATCTCTGAATCTGCCGACTGCTCAATCGGCAGATATCGCGGCGGAAGCAAGCCAATATGTTTCGGAAGAAAAGGGCGTTAAGACAGCAGAAGAAGCTCTTAAAGGTGCTGGGGATATTTTGGCGGAGGCGGTTTCGGAAAAAGCCGAACTGCGGGCTTATTTGCGAGAGTCTTTGATGAAAACTGGGGTTTTTGTCTCGAAAATCAAAGATGATTTCCCGGAAGGAAGCACTAAGTTTGAAATGTATCGCAATTACCAAATTGCAGCGAGAAATGTTCAATCGCACAATATGTTAGCGCTGTTTCGCGGGGAAACGGAAGGGGTTTTAGATTTGGAACTGGCCTTTGATGAATCGGCGGTGATGGCTTATTTGGACGATCGCGAAATTAGAACTAGGATACCTGAAGTTAAAGAGTTTTATCGATCAACCTTGAAGGATGCCTTCAACCGACTGATGAAGACTTCGTTAATTACGGAAGTGCGATCGCACAACAAAGCCGTCGCTGATATCGACTCCATCGCCACTTTTGAAACCAACCTCCGCGAGTTGCTGCTGTCGGCGCCGGCGGGAATGAAACCCACATTGGCGATCGATCCGGGATTTCGCACGGGCTGCAAAGTTTCCGCTCTCGACGAAACGGGACAATTTTTGGAATATCAAGCAATTTTCCCCCACCAAGCGGCAGCCCAAAGACAGCAAGCTGGTAAAATTGTCAAGCATTTAATTGAAAAATATAAAATTGAATTAATCGCGATCGGCAACGGTACAGCTTCCCGCGAAACAGACGAATTTGTTTCGGAAGTTTTGGCCGAAACGGACAGAAAACCGATTAAAGTCATGGTGAACGAATCCGGTGCATCGATTTATTCAGCAAGTGATGTGGCGATCGCCGAATTTCCCGACTTAGATATCACAATTCGCGGCGCAGTCAGCATCGGAAGGCGCTTACAAGACCCTTTAGCCGAACTTGTGAAAATTGACCCAAAATCCATCGGAGTCGGTCAATATCAGCACGATGTTGACCAAAAACTGCTCAAAAAGAAACTCGACGAAACAGTCGAAAGCTGCGTTAACTACGTCGGAGTTGACCTAAACACAGCCTCCAAAGAACTGCTGACATTTGTGTCAGGAATGACAGCAACAGTTGCCAAAAATATCGTCAATTACCGCAACGAAAACGGCGCGTTTAAAAATCGCCGCCAACTGCTGAAAGTTCCCAAACTCGGGCCAAAAGCTTTTGAACAAGCAGCCGGATTTCTCCGCATTCGCAACGGCGAAAATCCCCTAGACAATACAGCAGTTCATCCCGAAAGTTATCCTGTCGTGCAGGCGATCGCCAAAGATTTAAGCTTGCCACTGACTGGAATAACCGAAATATCGGAAAAAATCAAGACTGTAAACATTAAGAAATATGTGACAGAGAAAGTCGGCGAACCAACGCTGCGAGACATTATTTCCGAACTCGAAAAACCGGGAAGAGACCCGCGTGCCGAGTTTAAATATGCCACTTTCCAAGCCGGAATCAAAGAAATCTCCGATTTGCTAGTTGGGATGGAATTGGAAGGCATAATCACGAATGTAGCGAAGTTTGGAGCCTTTGTTGATGTGGGAGTGCACCAAGATGGTTTGGTTCATGTTTCTCAATTAGCCGATCGCTTTGTGGACGATCCTACACAGATTGTGAAAGTCGGACAAGTTGTGAAAGTGCGGGTTTTGGAGGTGAATGAGAAGCTAAAGCGGGTTAGTTTGACAATGAAGCTGCAAGAAAAACCGCAACCGCCAACTGGTAATCTTCGGCTTCCGACTCCGCGCCGTCGTTGAAACTTGGGCTGAAAGGTAAAAAAGGGCGATCGCGTCCCGCCCCGCAAGCTACGGCTATAATTGTGTAATCCTCATACCAATTTAATGTGAAGTTGCACATATCTCGATCCCCCTAAATCCCCCTTAAGAAGGGGGACTTTGAAAAGAATCTTGTCCCCCCCTTATTAAGGGGGGTTAGGGGGGATCAGATTCTATGCAGCCTCATAAAAAATTGGTATCACCAACCTCAAAATTATATGGTTGCCAGTAAAAGCGACATCTACGTTTCCCCCGAAGATTATTTAGCAGGCGAGAAAGTCAGTCCCATCAAACACGAGTACAGACAAGGTGAAATCTATGCAAAAATAGGGGCCAGCAAAGCTCATGTCATTATTATGGGGAACGTATCTGTACTTTTGAGAAACCATCTTCGGGGAAGTGGTTGTATGCCTTACATGGCAGATATAAAAGTTCGGAATGAAACATCTAATTTTTTTTACTATCCCGATGTAGCGGTGACTTGCGATGAACGGGACAGAAATGCTGATGATGAAGATTTCATTATCTATCCGCGCTTAATCGTGGAAGTTTTATCGCCGACTACAGCGGCTTTTGACAGAGGTGAAAAGTTTGCCGATTACCGTACTTCCGAAAGTTTGCAAGAGTATGTGTTAATCAATCAAGAAAGAGTTAGTGTAGAGTGTTTTCGCCGGAATGCTGAGGGTTTGTGGGTGCTTTATCCTTACACTCAAGGGCAAGAAGTTCAGTTTTCTAGCGTTAATTTTAGCTGTGCGATCGAGGATTTGTATGAAGATGCTATTCCAAGTCTAGTTAATTATCCATAAGTCGCGGTAGGGAAACGGCACTGCCGTCTCCTCTATATTATTCTGGCGCAGCCGGAATTAATCTAACCCGAAATCAGGAAACGGCAGTGCCGTATCCCTACAATAAATCGCGGTAGGGAAACGGCACGTGCAGTCTCCTCTATATTATTCTGGCGCAGCCGGAATTGATATTATTACTATTTTTTCTTGTTAGCTTTCCAAGTGCCGCCGTAGAAGTAAAAAGGATTATTTTTACTTACTGATTCCCAACATTTAAGACACAAAAAAAACCAATGCCCCGACTCTTCATACCGGGCGCGGTAGAGAATCGGGGCAGATTGGGAACAGCGATCGCAACATTTGATTCTGATTGCTCTGGCCATTGTTACTTTGTTTCAAGCAATTACGGACTCTTGAGGGCGGGCGAATATCATGCGGCCGGCGCTGGTTTGTAGGGCGCTGGTGACTACGACTCGGGCTTCGGCGCCGACATAGCTGCTACCTGCTTCTACGACTACCATTGTGCCGTCATCCAAGTAACCGATTCCTTGGGAGGGTTCTTTGCCTTCTTTGCGGATCTTGAGTTCGATCGTATCTCCAGGCAAATAAGTCGGGCGCACTGCATGAGTCAAATCGTTGATATTTAAAACTTGCAGTTTTTGGAGGGTAGCTACTTTCGATAAGTTGTAATCGTTGGTGAGCAAAATGCCGTCGATATCCAAGGCGAATCGGACTAATTTTGCATCTACTGTGGCAATATCTTCGTAGTCAGCCGAGTGAATTTGAATCCGTTCTGGATATGCTTCTTTGATGCGGTTGAGTACATCTAAGCCGCGACGCCCGCGCACTCGTTTTTGATCGTTGGCGGAATCGGCTACCAGTTGCAGTTCTTGGAGTACGAATTGCGGGATGATAATTTGACCTTCGAGGAAACCTGTTTCTAGGAGGTTTTCAATCCGGCCGTCAATTATGCAGCTTGTATCGACTACTTTGGCAGAAGCTGGTTTGAAAGTACCTTCGGCTACCAACACTGTGTCTAAGCTTTTGGGGTTGATCAGTCGCAAAAAAGCGCGGCCGTGAGTGTCGGTTAAGCTGACGCCTGTGAAGCCGAACATGACGCTTCCTAAAACTGCAACTAGAGGTTTGATGAAGCCGAATTCCTGGGGAATTGGTAGCAGAAACAGCGGAGCCAGCATTAAGTTGGCTACTAGCAGTCCGATGATTAAGCCGATCGCCCGCGTCAGCAGCATTTCCACTGGCATATCGCCGACTTGCTTCTCTACCCGCCTATAGGTTGTTTGAGCCACTAATCCGAACACGAAGCCGATTAATGCTCCAAACGAGCCTAGTACGGAGCTTAAACCTTGTATATTTGTAACTTGCTCCAGCAGGTTGCTCGGCAGGAGTTCGACTCCGTAATAACCGATGCCTCCGCCTGCGATGATGAATGAGATAATTATGATTGCGTCTAGCATTTTTCTAGGTTAATGAATTTGTTCACATTATATCTTTCCCGTGCTGATACTTGTGTTCATCTTTTGGTCGGATATCGCTATATCTACTGAGGGATTTTCATGAACTTATATTTCGCGGTTGTACCCTTTGGGGGATGTGCGATCGAGTATTGCTAGCATTTCGCGCTGCACCGATGGTCTCTAGGATCTGCCAATAGATTGCCCTGTGGGCTGTTCGGGAATTACTGCCGCTCGAAACTTTGTTGAGATCAAACTAAAATAGCCGATCGTTCTTAGTACATTTTTACTCAAAAAATGTCATAATATACATAATTATTTATGATAGTTTAATGAAAACTTTAGATTTGAACTTGCACTTTTGGCTGAAGATGTGATGAGCGCTACCACAGATGATTTAACATTTGAATTTAAAAAAAGTGCACAAGTAGCAGAAAACTTTGCTATTCCTACTTCGGCTTACTTACACATACCTTTTTGTCGCCGCCGCTGTTACTACTGTGATTTTCCGGTTTTTGTGGTGGGCGATCGCAAAAATGGCGAGAATTCCGGCACAATTGTGCAATACGTTGCTGTATTGTGTCAAGAAATTCAAGAAACTCCAAATTTAGGCGCATCTCTGAAAACAGTTTTTTTTGGTGGCGGCACGCCTTCACTGCTTTCTGTCAGTCAGTTAAGCCAGATTTTAGAGACTATCGACGGTAAATTTGGGATTGCTGCTGGGGCGGAAATTTCTATCGAAATAGACCCCGGTACTTTTACTTTAGAACAGTTGCGGGGATATGCAGCGGCGGGAGTAAATCGAGTTAGTTTGGGAGTGCAAGCTTTTCAGGATGAATTGCTGCAAGCTTGCGGACGATCGCACTCTGTAGCCGAAATTTTTGAAGCAGTAGAAATAGTGCGATCGGCTGGGATTGTCAATTTCAGTTTAGACCTAATTTCAGGACTACCACACCAAACATTAGAACAGTGGGAAACTTCCCTAAAATCGGCAGTGGAAATTGCGCCGACTCACCTGTCGAGTTACGACTTAATTGTTGAGCAGGGAACTGCTTTTGGGCGCTACTTTGAACCGGGCGCACAGCCGCTACCAGCAGATGAAACTGCTGCTCAGATGTACCGTTTAGCAGGGGAAATCTTGACCGATGCTGGCTACGAACATTACGAAATTTGTAATTATGCTCGCGATGGCTATCAATGTCTTCATAATCGCGTTTATTGGGAAAATCGCCCTTATTATGGCTTAGGAATGGGGGCGGCGAGTTATGTCCAAGGCCGGAGGTTGACACGACCTCGCAAAACTCAAGAATATTATCAGTGGGTGCGATCGATCTCTTCCGTCACTTCGGAAGCTAATTCAAAACTTGCGGGGGAAACTCAGCCAGATATTCAACCAGTAATCGAGCAAAATTTTCAAGTCTCAGAAAATGACGTTTTGTTAGAAACGCTGATGCTAGGTTTGCGTTTAACAGAAGGAGTTAGCCTGTCGGCGCTGACTGCAAAGTTTACGCAGCAAACGGTTGATAAAATTTGGTGTTGTTTGCAGCCCTACTGGCGGCTTCGATGGGTGGAAATTATGACGGAGGATGGGGCGATAATCGCGACTTTAGGCGAGGGTGCGCAACTACCACTTTCGGGAAAATTGCGGTTGAGCGATCCAGAAGGTTTTTTATTTTCTAATACGATTTTAGCCGATTTGTTCAGCAAGTTAGGGGAGGATAATTAGCTCTGTATAAGGAAGTACATTGCCAAGCAAGCCGATCGGCTGTAAAGCCCAGCTCGTCAATTCGACTGGAAACAAATTAAATCGCTCCCTAACCTTATACTGTCAAAAATAATATGTTTTATATCGATCCCTCAACAAAACTTAAAGGCGAACTAAGCCTAAAGATAGACACAAAAACTGAAATCTGGCTGTCATACTTGAGAGTGAACATTTAAAAAATACTTTAATGGAAACTCTGACTCTCGAACGTAACAACATCGACAGCAATCCGACTCTAGTAATTAGCGATCGCGGCTGTAAGCCTGCTTCAAAGTGTACTTTTTGTGGCCACTACAAACTGCAAAGAGGTGCCGTGGGTCACTGTCAATTGTTGAACGCACCTGTTCGGGGAGGATGGAAATCTTGCACTTTAGCAATGCCACCTTTTGCACCTTCTTGGGAACACGCCGAAGGCGCAAAGGTTTCTGCTGGGACATTCATTAATTAACCGAAAAAATGTTAAAAAAATTTTGTTTTAACTGGTAATATGCTATCTTAAGTTTAGACAAGTCATCAATGACTCGCACAATTTCACAAACAAGTTAAAAAAATGAATTTGACACTAACTGAGGTAATTGCTGAACCTAATACGCGTATTTTGTGTTGGTATCTCAATACTATCAACAAATTGCAAATTGCTCGGATTACAAACATTCCTAATTGGTATTATGAGCGGACGGTGTTTCCGGGAGAACGTTTGTTGTTTGAAGCAGTACCGTCGGCTGAGTTGGAAGTTTGTAGGAATACCAAGACGGGTGGTGTTGTGTGCGAGCGGATTTTGTGCGATCGACTGCAAGTAGAAGAATTAAGCACGGCTGATTGAAAATAACTCCCCAGACTTACCGAATTGGGGTAAAAACCCGGTTTTTTTTCAGAAACCGGGTTTCTCTGTTTGAATCGCACACAAGCCTCATAAACCAGGTTTCTAGCCTCTTGATGCGTAGGCCTTGAAACTCTCGAAAGTATTAATCTAAGCTAAATTAAATAAAATCAACCAATTTTTTATATTAAAACCCAATGTCCCTCACTGAAAAAATTCTCTCCCAATTACCAGGAGACGCCCTCGGAGGCCTGCGAAAGGTCGATCGACTCTGGGAAAACCTCAAACAAAACACCGCACCAGCAGCGAGAGCAGTCAAACACAGCCAACAACCCCTCGAAACCATCGACTTCGACATAGTTATCGGCGGCGGAACCCTAGGAATATTAATCGGTACAGCCTTAGCCGTGCGCGGTTGGCGAGTAGCCTTACTAGAACGCGGAATCCTGCGCGGGCGCGAGCAAGAATGGAACATTTCTCGCAAAGAATTAGACGCATTCGTAGAACTAAATTTGCTGTCGGTTCCAGAACTTGAAAAGGCGATCGCCACCGAATATAACCCAGCCCGCATCAGCTTTTCCAACACCCCCGACATCTGGGTGCGCGGCGTACTCAACATAGGAGTAGACCCAGTTTATCTCCTCGAAACCCTCAAACAGCGATTCCTGCAAGCGGGAGGCAAACTATTTGAAAATACACCATTCAGCACAGCAACAATTCATTCTAATGGAGTCGCCATAGAATCTGCAAATACCGATATATCAACTGCTGATAATTCATTTAACACCAGATTATTCTTAGATGCAATGGGACATTTTTCACCCATTGTCCGCCAAGCAAGACAAGGCAAAAAACCCGACGCCGTATGTTTAGTAGTCGGTAGTTGCGCTCAAGGATTTGACCAAAATGAAACCGGCGATATATTTGCATCCTTCACCCCAATGCAAAATCAGTGTCAATACTTTTGGGAAGCATTTCCAGCCAGAGACGGCCGCACCACTTACCTATTTACCTACATAGACGCCGACACAGAAAGATTTAGTTTAGAAACACTATTTGAAGACTATTTGCGCTTGCTTCCCCAATATCAAAACGTCGAACTCGAACAGTTAAAATTCCAAAGAGCCCTCTACGGATTCTTTCCCTGCTATCGTCAAAGCCCTCTAAAAACGCCTTGGAATCGCATACTGCCAGTCGGAGACAGCAGCGGTAGCCAATCGCCCCTCAGTTTCGGCGGTTTCGGCGCAATGGTACGCCACCTCAAACGATTGACTCTCGGAATTGACGAAGCATTGACAAGCGACTGTCTTGACAAAAACTCCCTAGCACTTTTGCAACCGTACCAGCCGAATCTATCTGTCACCTGGTTGTTTCAGCGATCGATGAGTGCTGCGATGAATCAGAAAATAGATCCGAATCAAATCAATCAACTTTTGGCTACTGTCTTTCAGGTGATGGAAGAGTTGGGAGAACCGGTGCTCAAACCGTTTCTTCAAGATATCGTGCTGTTTCCGGCTTTGTCAAAAACTCTGTTGAAAACAGCAATTAGCCATCCGGTATTAGTGATGAAAATTATCCCGCAGGTAGGAATAGCTAATTTGCTGGATTGGATGGTTCATTATGTAAATTTAGGAATTTATACGGGATTGCAGCCTTTGGGGAAAGCGGTAGAACCGCAGGTGAAAAATTTAGCACCAGAACAGCAATACTATTTTCATCGATTAGTTGAAGCGTGGCAATATGGCGCTGGAGGCGATTATTAATTGATCGACTGTGGCACGGGCATCTTGCCCGTGGCTGACATATGAACAGGCAAGATGCCTGTTCCACAACATTATTATATATGAACAGTAGTAGGGTGCGCAATGCGCACCCTACAAACTTATGAAGGAGCGATAACTGCTAAAGCTTGGGGAATTACTCGGAATTTTGCAGGCGTATGAGTTGTGATTTCACCGTCGGTATTAATCGGACGGCGTTTGCTAGTACTAACCTCAAATTCTTGACCGTGCAAGGCGCGAACGTTAGGCCAATCGGTATGATTTCCTTGCCTCATAGCCGGAAGCAAAGCAATGATTTCCCACCAGTTTTTTGTTTCCAAACTGTACAAATCTAGTCGCTTGTCATCGATTGTGGCATCTTCGGCTACTGTCATGCCGCCGCCGTAATAGCGACCGTTCCCAATAGCAATTTGAATAGTTTTAACATGAAAAGATTCGTTGTTTACTCTAATTTCGGCTCGGAACGGTCGCGATGACCAAAGTGTCTGCAAAGCAGTAAAAGCATAGGCTAAAACTCCCCAGCGCTGCTTTATATCTTTAGTCAGCCGCTGGGTAATTTGCACGCTCAATCCCAAACTCGCCACATTAAAAAAATGCTGCCCGTTCACCCAACCCAAGTCTATGAGCCGAACTTTACCACTAGAAATGAGTTGACAAGCTGCGGATAAATCTGTAGGAATTCCGAGAGTGCGAGCTAGGTCGTTAGCTGTTCCCATCGGCAAAATACCCAAGGGTAACTTGGTGTCTATCAAACCTTCTATGGCGCTGTTGAGAGTGCCGTCGCCACCGCCGATGATGACTAATTCGACTCCATTTTGGTAGCGCCGAATTGTGTCGGAAAGTTCGCTGGCGCGGTTTGTAGATTCTACAATTAACTCAAAACCCAGTGCTTCTAATTCTACGGTGGCTTGAGATAATAGCTTTTGCCCTTTTCGGGAGTGCTGGTTTACTAAAAGTAGAGCTTTCTTCATTTGTTAATCTTTCATGGAGAATATTGAGTGTTTTTAATTACCCAAACTACAGTTTGATGGCTTAACGGCATGAAATTAATGCTTTATTTGCATTTTACTACTTATGATGGATTGACAAAAATGTAAAAAAATGGATAAATGTAGCAAAAGATTGTTAAAAAGTACCTCCGGCCCTCGCGTCGCAGCAAACAATCTCGCTTCTCGATCGACAAAAGCTAAATTAAAATTATGTCTAATATTTTAGAACAAGCGCGAGTCGCTGCCGATCGCAAAAACTGGCCTGAGTTAGTCGAATGCTTGCAGCAACTGACTGTCAAGGCCGACAAACCGCAGGAACAACACATTTTAGAGCTAACTGTCAATTTAGCAATACAAGCCTTAGAATGGGGCGATTTTCAAGACCGCTGGGAAATTGCTAAAGTATTCCCCAATCTGGGAAATTGCGCGATCGCACCTTTAATTGCGGTGCTCGAAGACGAAGACGCAGACACCGAGTCCCGGTGGTTCGCCGCCCGGATTCTCGGAAAGTTTGATGGCCCGGAAGTGATGCAAGCATTAGTAACATTGGTCAAAAATTCCGATGAAGAATTGAGCCAAATCGCGGCAGAAATCCTAGGAAATTTCGGCCCGACAGCCATAGAATCCCTAGCAAATCTCCTACTACAAGAAGAGTCGCGACAGTTTGCGACAGCAGCACTCGCGCAAATTCGGCGCACCGAAACCATCCCACCGCTGTTGAGCGTAGTTGGAGACTCTAAAGTTGCGGTGCGGGTGGCTGCGATCGAAGCTTTGAGCAGTTTTCACGATTCCCGCATCCCGCCGGTACTGGTATCCGCGCTCAAAGATCCGGCGACAGCAGTCCGAAAAGAAGCGGTGCGAGCTCTGGGAGTGCGCGCCTATTTAGACGCAGAATTAGACTTAGTTAACTTGCTCAAACCTTTGCTTTGGGATATCCGTTTGGAGGTTTGTCAGTCTGCGGCGATCGCTCTTGGGCGGCTGAAAACCGATGCTGCGGCGGCTGCTTTATTTGAATTGCTGCGATCGCCCACAACTCCCATTCAATTGCAAATCGAAACTGTGCGCGCCCTAAGCTGGATGGAAACTGCAACCGCTTTAGCATATTTGCATCAGACCTTAATTGCCGAGTCGTATAACACAAACTCTCTTGTTTGTCAAGAAATTGTCACTGTTTTAGGGAGAGTAGAAAAGCCGGAATTAAAAGCTTTAGCTGCTGGAATTCTGAGCGATTTGCTCGCAAGCAATCATCCCGCCGTACAGTCTGCGGGAATCAAACAATCTTTAGCTTTAGGGTTAGGAAAGTTAGGAGATATGAGAGCGCTAGATGTCCTAATTAAACTGTTAGCAGACCCAGACAACAGCGTCAGGCTGCATAGTTTATCAGCGCTCAAACAGCTAGATGGTGGTGAGGCAAGGCAGAAATTAGAAAGTTTAGTTAAGCAAGACAATCTCGAACCGGGATTGAAAGAGGGAATTGCGATCGCCCTGCAAGAATGGTAGGAGAATTAGTCTTGTTGACTGTTGACTGTTGACTGTTAACGGTTAACTTAACAACTGGCTAAATTGGCAGGCGCACTCCGAAAGTCGAGCCTAGTCCTTCGCCGGGACTTTCGGCCCAGACAGTGCCGCCGTGTAGTTCCACGAGATGGCGGACGATCGCCAATCCCAGCCCCAAGCCCCCGTAATTGCGCGTAGAAGTGCTGTCAGCTTGGCGGAAGCGATCGAACACCAACGGCAAAAACTCCTTGCTGATGCCAATTCCCGTATCGCTGATGGCGATCTTCACAGAGTGAACCGGAGACAACAGGGCGCTACCGGCTCCTCCCGGTTCCCCCTCCTCCGAGAGCCGGATTTCCACGCGACCTCCCGGAGGCGTAAACTTAATCGCATTCGAGAGCAAATTCCACACCACCTGCTGCAAACGAGTAGCATCGCCCCTCACGGCGCTCACCCCTTCGCCGTAAAAAGTCGCCAATTCAACTCCCCGAGCTTCAGCATCAGGGCTCAACGCCTTCACGGCCGTTTCTACAATCCGCACCAAATTCACCGGACACAGCTTCAAACACACTTTGCCGCTCACAATCCGGGAAACGTCCAGCAAATCCTCAATCATCTGAGTCTGCAACCGCCCGTTTCGCTCGATCGTCTCCAAAGCCACAGCCGTTTTTTCCTCACTCAACTTGCGCTGGCGCAGTATCTGGGCCCAGCCCACAACCGCGTTGAGAGGCGTCCGCAACTCGTGAGAAAGCGTTGCCAAAAACTCGTCTTTAATCCGGTTGGCTTCCGCCGCTTCCCGGTAAAGTCGCGCATTGTCGATCGCCACCGCCGCATCCCGGGCCAAATCCTCCAGCAACACCAAATCGCCCTCGCCGCAGCGGCGGCCAGACTCCCCGCACAGCAGTGAAATTGCTCCCAGCGTCCGCCCGCGAGCGATCAGCGGCACGCAGATGGCTGACAGCGGGGTCTGGGAGCGCAGGACTTCCAGCAGTTCCCTGTCCGACACAACCGCCTCGATCACCCAGTCCGGTATTTCTGGGTAAAGCTTCGACTCCCCAGTCCGCAGCACCTTTGCCACTCCGTGGCGTCCTTGGGGGTCTACCGGCAAGCGCCGGTCGATTTGCCACAGCAGAGTGACTTTGCTCGGATCGGAGTGGGCAACTGCTTGCAAGCGGATCGAGCCGTCGGCCTCGATTAAATGCACGCAGCACCAATCCCCCAGCCCCGGCACCGCTAAATCTGCCAAACCTTGCAGCGCTTCCTGGTAATCCAGGGAAGCCGACGACAGCAAAGCCAAAGCTCGCGCGCGGAAATCCGCTGTTTGGGTCGCTCGCTGGCGATCGTCAATATCGGTATAAGTCCCGAACCACTTGATAATTTTCCCCTCAGCATCCCGCACGGGCGATGCCCGACCCAGATGCCAGCGGTAAGCCCCGTCCGATGCCCGTTTAAAGCGGTATTCCACCTCATAATTCCCCCCCGTCTGCACCGAGGTTTTCCAGCGTTCTAGGCAGTTTTCCACGTCATCTGGATGCAAAACTGGCTGCCACCCCCAGCCTTGAGTTTCCGCAAGCGTCATGCCGGTATATTCAAACCAGCGCTGGTTATAGTAGTCGAGCCAGCCGTCGGGTCTGGCAGTCCAAACTATTTGCGGGATGGCTTCAGCGAGGACGCGGTAAAGGTGTTCGCTGGCTTCGGCTTCGCGGCGGGCGGCCTGTTCCCGCACCAAGGCTTGATTCCGCTGTTCTTCGGCTTCTTTGCGAGCGCTGATGTCGCTAATTGCGCCGATCCACTTCCAGGGATTGCCTTGAGAGTCAAGCACTACTTTGCCCCGATCGATCCAGTGGAGCCAGCGGCCGCCCCGGCACTGCACGCGGTATTCCTGAAAAAATCGGGCGGCAGAACTGTCTGGCGCGCTCAAATACCGATCGACCGCCGCCTGGACTCGATCGCGGTCGATCGGGTGCAAGATACTGTTCCAAGCTGCTCTCGTCCTCGGAAATCCGCCTTTTTCGTACTCCAAATGTTCGTCTACATGACCGAACCACAGCAAGATGTCGGTCTCGATATCCCATTCGTAAATCAAATCGCTGGCACTTTCTGCCGCAATCCGAAACCGCTCTTCAGACTGTCGCAGCACTTCCATAAATTTAAAGCGTTCCGTCACGTCCAAAACCAGAGACAGCACCGATATCAATTGTCCCGAATCGCTGTAAAAAGCCGAATTGTACCACTCGCAGTGCAGCAACGAACCGTACTTGTCGTAATTGCTGTTGCGAACTACATTGCACCGAGCCTGTGGGTTTTTTAAACTATAAATTGCCGATCGTACATCTTCAGCATCGCCCTCACCTCTAAATTTCCATTCGCTAAAATGCTTGCCTAAAACTTCTGTTGCATTCCACCCAAAAATCTTCTCGGCTGCCGGCGACCACCCGCTGATGCGAAAGTTTTCATCCCACTCAATCACCGCTAGGGGCGTATTTTCAAAATGAGAAGTGAGTTTTTGCAGCGCGTCACGCAGGGATGCTTCTACTTGCTTGCGCCCCGTAATATCGCTGAAAGAAATAGCAATGCCGTCGCCCAATTTAACCGTCATAATCCGAAACCAGCCGACAATGCCTTCGCTGTTGTAAGAAATCTCGGTATCGAGGGGAATTCCTGTTTCTAAAACTTGCACGTAACGATCGAACAAACTGTTATCTTTATGACCGGGCAACACTTGCAGCAATCGCTTGCCGGTTAATTCGCCCGGGGTGCTTTGCTGAATTTTTGCCGCTGCGGGATTGACGTATTCCCATTCAAAATCCACAATTTTGGAGCCGTCGCGAATGCTGCGGAACACGTTAAATCCGTCTAGGGATAATTCCTGAAAAACGCGGAAGCGTTCTTGGCTTTCTTGCAGTTTGCCTACAGTGTCAAACAGGAGTTCCTCGACTCGCTCGCGCTGCGCTATTTCTGCAAGCAATTGCTGGTTAATTTGCTGGAGTTCGGTTATTGGAGAGGTGGCGGAACCCGTAATTGTAGAGTTTGTTTGCGGTCGATCGGTCTTTTCAGTTTCCAGCCCTGTATTTGCTGCTAATTGTGTCACCCCAGCCAAAGCCAACATTTGAGAAACCCTGGGTATCAAGGATGCTACAGCCCACAAAGAGATGATAGCGGTAACGGCGGCGATCGAACTTGACAGCCATTCGCCCGGATGCGCCAGCCTCCAAACCTGCATCAGGTGAGTTGTGCCGGCGCAGAAAAACCAGCCTCCCAATAGGAGAAACCCCTTGCTCGCAGGCACGTTTCGCTGCGGATTCCGGGCAAAGTAGTATGTCAGCATCGCTGGAATTGAGTAACAAGCCAAGGCAATTAACAAATCGCTGACTGCGTGCAGTCCTACTAACTGCGGTTGCCACTGACAACATCCACCTTGAGGAATAGAATTGTGGTTAAATGACATAATCTTAAGAAATTCATGTAACGTACCAAAAATCAATCCTTTCAGCCATTCTATCCCTTGCGATCGATCGTACTTGCACTTTTGTTGCTAGCGGGCTAATTCCTAGTGTATACAGAAACAAACATAAAATAACAGTGACGTGAGTCCGGGGATCAAAGTTCACCTCTGGTTAAAACCTGTTTGCAATACTCGTACATTTATTGACAGGTTTAGGCACTGTAAGGTACTATAAAGCCCGGGGAGGTAAGAAATTAAATCCTATTTTTTGAGTTCAAGGCTTAGCAAAAAACGCAGAAAATTAGCGCAATTCATCAAGCAATTGCCGAGTCGCAATTGCTTCAAATCCTTTAGATACAAGCTGGGAAATATCTGTTAATTAATCTTGATTAAATCGGTTTTTTAATAAGTTTGCAGATGCAAAAATCCATTCAGTATTGGATAATAGACCTCTACTTTGACGATCGGAAATTCGATTCGAGCAAGTTGATTCGCAGACTCAAGCGTCCCCCTGTCTCGCCCCGGAATCAAAACTAATCTGTACCTGTATCAAAATCTACTAAATTCTTCTACTAAATCGGTTAATGTCTCTGATGATCCTCGATGAAAATGTCTGAAACCATCTCCCATTAAACATCCATGCGCTTAGAGCAGCTTCAAGCATTTCTTTCAGTTGCTGAAACTGGTAGCTTTCAGCAAGCGGCGCGGAAATGCGGCGTTACTCAATCGACGATCAGCCGTCAAGTGCAGGGACTCGAAGCGGAAGTGGGTTTGTCGCTGTTTCACCGCAGTGCCCACGCGAAGCTGACTGTGGGAGGCGAACGCCTGCTACCTCACGCTCGCAAAATCTGTCAGACTTGGCAAAATGCTGCTGAAGAATTGGAAGACTTGCTGGCGGGAAAGCAGCCGGAACTGTGCGTGGCGGCGATTCACTCGGTTTGTGCTGCTTATTTGCCGCCTGTGCTGCAAAAGTTTTGCCACAACTATCCTAACGTGCAGTTGCGGGTGACTTCCTTGGGTAGCGATCGAGCTCTGAAAGTTCTCAAAGACGGTTTGGTGGACATAGCGGTGGTGATGAACAACCGCTATTTTACTCAAGCCCCGGAAATGTTGGTTCAGGTGCTTTACAATGAGCCGATCGAGGTGTTGATGGCGGCGGGTCATCCCCTGGCCCAGTTCGATCGAGTACCTTGGCCGGAATTGATTTGTTACCCGCAAGTGGTGTTTAAGGACGGGTACGGAATGCAGCGGATGGTGCAAGAGCAATTTGGACGTATCGGTGCTAAACTTCATGCTGTTTTGGAACTCAACACTCTAGATGCTTTTCGGGGTGTGGTGCGGCAAGGAGAATTGATTGCTTTGCTGCCGCATTCGGCTTTGCTTGAGGCTGTAGGCGATCGCACTTTAGCAATTCGGTCGATCGCCCAAGAGAGTGCAAATTCCAAGGTTTCGGAGATTGGTCAATCGGCGATCGATCAGACTTGGACTCGCGAAGTTGTCTTAGTAACAACTCAGGATCGAATGCAAATTCCGCCGATCGCCCATTTTTGCCAATTAGTACGCGAATTTGTACCACCGCAATTTGATGCAGTCAAGCTAGGAAAATCAGGGATTTAATTTGCGACTTATCATGTTTTTTAGTTGACTGTTGACTGTTAACTGTTGACTGTTCTCTTTCTAATAACAAATAACAAATAACAAATAACAAATAACAAATAACAAATTTTCCATTCCCCATTCCCAACTTCAAAAATTATGAGTAACGCATTTAGAGAATTGCTGCGAAAAATTGGCAGTGGAGTACACACAGGAGAAAATTTAACCAGATCCGAAGCAGCAGCAGCCACACGGATGATGCTGTTGCAAGAAACAACACCGGCTCAAATCGGAGCTTTTATGATCTCCCACCGCATCAAACGGCCAACCGGTGAAGAATTAGCCGGAATGCTCGATGCTTATGAAGAATTGGGGCCGATGCTTGCTCCCCCAAACCGAGAAAAAGGGTTTGCAGTATCTAGCGTTGCCGTGTTTGGAGTTGCTTACGACGGGCGATCGCGCACAGCTCCAATTAGCCCTCTAACAGCCCTAATTTTAGCCGCTAGGGGCGTCCCAGCCGTCATGCACGGGGGCGATATCATGCCAACGAAAGAAGGCATTCCCCTGATTGAAGTTTGGCGCGGTTTGGGAGTTGACTGGAGAAAACTTAGTTTAGAAAAAGTCCAGCAAGTTTTTGACAGTACGGGTTTAGGTTTTGTTTACCTTCCCAAGCATTTTCCTCAAGCAGCCGCTTTAGTACCCTACCGCCGCGAAATCGGCAAACGGCCACCTTTTGCGACAATGGAATTGATGTGGTGTCCCTGTGCAGGCGATGTTAATATCATCTCCGGCTACGTCCATCCGCCGACAGAGGGTATGTTTCAAAAAGCCTTTGAGTTACGGGGAGTCAAAAATTATACCACAGTCAAAGGATTGGAGGGAAGCTGCGATTTGCCGCGCGATCGTACTGCGATTATCGGCATTTCTAAACCGGACACTGAGTTCGAGCGAGTGCTTTTGGCCCACGGAGATTATGGTTTTAGTAGCACAAATCCAGCCTTTGAATCAGCATCTGAGTTATTCAAACAAATGCAGGAAATTTTGCTAGGAAAACCGTCGGAATTGATGCAATCTGCTATCTGGAACGGCGGATTTCATCTATGGCGCAGCGGAGTTTGTTGTGATATCAACTCGGGTTTAATTGAAGCTGAAACTTTATTAAGCAGCGGTCAAGTTGTAGAAAAACTTGAGAAGGTTAGCAAAGCCGTTAGTGTTTTTAGTTAAGAATGATTAATCAGGTTAGGACTAAAGCAAACTGTCACAAATAGGGGTTAAAATTTAGGTATGTAGTTGCGCTTTAGCGCTCTTAAACTGTTGCAGCCTTTAAATTGTCGGTCAAAAAAAATCAAAGTCTTGTGGGGAGTAGGGGTTGGGCGTCCCGCCCTGAATATACAATTTAAATGCGCGACAGCTTAGCTTAGGAAAGAGCGCTAAAGCGCAACTACATACCTTTGTTTAATGTGTCAGTGGGTCTTAGTCTTAGAGGTTTTGTGCGCCATGCCCACCTACATTTATATTTTTTTCTTGGTCCTAATGACTAGACCTATTGCAAAAAAAATATGTGTTATTATTAAAGGTTTTCTCAAGTTTAGGTCAAACTTTGAATTATTGGGTTGATTGGCATCTCCTTAAACTTGCCCAGCCTGCTAGATTATAAAATTGGCTAATCTTTCCATAATAGCACAAAATTATTTTGCAAGAGGTCTATTTATTACCCAATTAATTTTTGGACAATGGTATTAGTGTGTTTTCTGGGTGTCACATCCTAATTCCTACCGTTTTTTCCAACAAGCCAAATTTAATTGTCACAATAAAATAAATACTACGGAGAGACAAAGGACATGACGCGAGAGAAAGCCGTGTGGCGAATTGAGCAAGTTGTTAAGGAAAAATTAATAAAACTGAATTTGTCAAGCCTGGATTTGAAAGGATTACCACCAGAAATTATCAAGTGTAAGCATTTGACAGAGCTTGACCTAGGTTTTAATAAGATTACTCAAATCCCAGATGCACTTGGGCATCTGTCGAATTTGACACTGCTTAACCTCTGTAGCAATCAGATTACTTCCATTCCAGAGGTGATCGGGCAACTATCCAATCTGACACGGCTTGACCTCCGTTGGAATGAGATCACCAAAATTCCAGAGGCGATCGGGCAACTGTCTAATCTGACACAGCTTGATCTCTTTAACAATAAGATTACGCAAATCCCAAAGGCGATCGGGCAACTGTTAAATTTGACACAGCTTAGCCTCGGGTACAATCAGATTACCCACATCCCAGAGGTAATCGGGCAACTGTCGAATTTGGTACTGCTTAGCCTTTCCAAAAATAAGATTACCTCCATCCCACAATCGCTCGGACAACTGTCGAATCTGACAGACCTTTACCTCGATTCCAATGAGATTACTTTTGGAATGGAGGTAATTGGGCAACTGTCGAATTTGGTAGCGCTTGGCCTCTCTAATAACAAACTTACCTCTATCCCAGAGGCAATTTGGCAACTGTCCAATCTGACACGGCTTGATCTTGGTAACAATCAGATCAGCTTCATCCCAGAGGCAATTTGGCAACTGTCTAAGCTGACACAGCTTGGCTTTGAGAACAATGAAATTACCTCCATTTCAGAGGCAATTGGGCAACTGTCCAATCTAACACTGCTTATACTTGAAAATAATGAAATTACTTCCATTCCAGAGGCGATAGGGCAATTGTCGAATCTGACAGAGCTTCACCTCCGTAGAAATAAGATTACCTCCATCCCAGAGGCGATGGGGCAATGGTCGCATCTGACAAGTCTTTACCTCAGTGACAATAAGATTACCTCTATCCCACAATCGCTCGGGCAACTGTCGAATCTGACAGACCTTCACCTCGATTCCAATGAGATTACCTCAATTCCAGAGGCGATAGGGCAACTGGGGAATCTGACAAGTCTTGGCCTCAGTGGCAATCAGATTACAGCAATCCCAGATGTGATTGGCAAATTGTCGAAGCTGGGATGGTTTTCTATCGGTCACAATAAGATTACCTTCGTCCCAAAGACTCTTCGTAACCTAGAAAACCTGAAAACACTAGACTTGGGGGAAAACCCGCTCCCGCTTCCTCCCGAAATCCTCCAAAATCTAAAATCCTATAAACCAGGCGAGTTGCTTACCCTTCTCGACTCTTACTTCCTAACCCGTGATTCGCTTGAGGAGGCTGCAGAGGCATTACATACTGTCCTACAACCAAAGGTTACAGACAAGGCGATTGAGCCTACTGAGTCTGTTACAGCCCAAAACTCTCAGCTAAAAAAAGACATTGCTGCTCTGTACGCAATAAATGCACGGCTGGCAAAAGCAGCAGAACCTAATGGTTACACCCCAACTAAAGTAGCAAAGGCGGCTTTAAAAGCTCAAACTTCTCTGATAGCTGCTATTAAGGCTTTAGAGAAGATGGATGATATAGTTGCCAGCGATTCTTAGACAAGGGCTAGACAATCAAAAAGAATATCTAGTTACCAGATATTGCCAGTGAGCTAAATGCAGACGAAATAGAGGAAATTATTAGACTACTAGAGGCAAAGCTCTAAAAACGCACCCGGTTGCGCTTTTGTCAGAGAATAAAGATTAACTTGTCCACCACATCACTGGACAAGTTAAGCTTTATTTGATCGCGCTCTGTAATGCCAGCAACTGTAGAGAGCGGACTTTCAGCAGTCGGTGAGCAGAGTAAAGGGCGATCGGGTAAACCGACCAGACCCTTGAACAGCGAGTAACCGTTTAGTTCTCGTCTTATAAAACACACGAGAAATGGTTTGCCTTGATCGCTCTTCTAAAGAGGAAATCAGAGCTTTAACTCAAAATCGTCAAGCTTCAGCGACTGCTAATAATTCAATGGGGGGCTGCGGATTCTACACGCGGCTCAATATCAATAATTAGGGACACGAATATGAACATGAGAAGACAAATAATAATATCTAAACCTATCTGGATTGATGATTCGGAACATTCCGAAGAAGGCGGATACTACCAAGCATCAACATTTATTGAACGCACAGAAATCAAAGTTAAAGCTTGGACTAAAAAACCCGACAACTTCAACGGTGGCGAAATGGCTAAACCTCGCCATTTATTAAGCGAAGATGGCAATTATTACTGGTGTATACCAAATGATCGATTTTTTTGGCCTGATGAAATTTGATGATTAATAATTGCCTGCTCAATCTTACCGATTAATTGTGATTGCGCCAAATTGTAGCAAAGCGCGATCACGGTTGATGAGCTTGATAAAGATAAAAGCGTCCCGCAAGACGCTTTTAAAAAGGGTACTTCTGCATGGAATGCGATCGCGAAATTAGATTGCAACTGCGAATTTAGCAGTCACACTTCACTCTCCAAGCATTAGTCGTACCCACAATCTCTAGAAGTTCCAATTAGAACCTGCAATGATTAGCCTTTATTTGAGTATAAGTCGAAAGCGCCTTACGTTTTGTCTTAGAATTGTCTTACGTTGTACCCTACTCTCTTACTTCTGTCTCAAAGCTAGATTGTTGGGGCTGATTTAGTTGCCAAGATGTTTGAGGCACTGCTGCCTGAAAATGGCACCCCACTTCTAAAAGCTAGAGAGCCAAATAAAAATCAGAAATTTCTGTATCCTGACCGAGCCGTACCAGTTTCGAGTCATAGGTGGGGAAATGAATTTTCCAACAGACTAAATTGTTGTCACAATAAAATAAATACTGCGGAGAGACAAAGGGCATGACGCGAGAGGAAGCACTGCGACGAATTGAGCGAGCTGCTAAGGAAAAATTAATAACACTGGATTTGTCAAGCCTGGATTTGAAAGAATTACCACCGGAAATTGTCAAGTGTAAGCATTTGACATACCTTTACCTCGATAGCAATGGAATTACCTCCATTCCAGAGGCAATCGGGCAACTGTCCAATCTGACACAGCTTTTCCTTCAGAACAATGAAATTACCTCCATTCCAGAAGCAATTGGGCAATTGTCGAATCTGACATGGCTTCACCTCGGTGACAATAAGATTACCTCCATCCCAGAGGGGCTGGGGCAATTGTCGAATCTGACATGGCTTTACCTCGGTAACAATAAGATTACCTCCATCCCAGAGGCGCTGGGGCAACTGTCGAATTTGACAGTGCTTTACCTCGATAACAATGAAATTACCTCAATTCCAGAGGCGATCGGGCAACTGGGGAATCTGGAAAGTCTTGGCCTCAGTGGAAATCAGATTACAGCAATCCCAGATGTGATTGGCAAACTGTCGAATCTGGCATCGCTTGACCTCAGTCATAATCAGATTACCTCCCTCCCCCAGGCGATTTGGCAACTATCGAAACTGGGATGGCTCTATCTCGATTTCAATCAAATTACCTATATTCCAGAGGTAATCGGGCAACTGAATCGGCAATGGTTTTCTATCGGTCACAATAAGATTACCTTCGTCCCAAAGACTCTTCGTAACCTAGAAAACCTGAAAACACTAGACTTGGGGGAAAACCCGCTCCCGCTTCCTCCCGAAATCCTCCAAAATCTAAAATCCTATAAACCAGGCGAGTTGCTTACCCTTCTCGACTCTTACTTCCTAACCCGTGATTCGCTTGAGGAGGCTGCAGAGGCATTACATACTGTCCTACAACCAAAGGTTACAGACAAGGCGATTGAGCCTACTGAGTCTGTTACAGCCCAAAACTCTCAGCTAAAAAAAGACATTGCTGCTCTGTACGCAATAAATGCACGGCTGGCAAAAGCAGCAGAACCTAATGGTTACACCCCAACTAAAGTAGCAAAGGCGGCTTTAAAAGCTCAAACTTCTCTGATAGCTGCTATTAAGGCTTTAGAGAAGATGGATGATATAGTTGCCAGCGATTCCTAGACAAGGGCTAGACAACCAAAAATAATATCTAGTTACCACGGTATAAATTTTATACCTAATAGACCTCTTGCAAAAAAAATATGTGTTATCCTTAAAAGTTTGCTCAAGTTTAGGTCAAACTTTGAATTATTGGGTTGATTGGCATCTCCTTAAACTTGCCCAGCCTGCTACATTATAAAATTGGCTAAACTTTCCATCCATAGCACAAAATTATTTTGCAATAGGTCTACTAATGACTAATAACTAATGACTAATCATAAAATTGCTGTAATTGTACTTGCAGGCGGTCAAAGTTCGCGGATGGGTAGGGATAAAGCTCTACTGGAAATTGAGGGTAAAAGCCTATTGCAGCGGGCGTTGGAAGTTGCAGCAGTTGTAACGCCACAAGTTTATGTTCTGACTGCTTGGCCCGATCGCTATCAATCGACCTTAACCGAAGAATCCCAATTTCTGGTAGAGTACAATCCGGGTTCCGGGCCCTTGGTGGCATTGACTCAGGGATTGACAGAAATTGCCGCCGACTGGATTTTACTGTTAGCTTGCGATTTGCCTTTGCTGGATGCCCAGATTATTCAAAATTGGACAAATCAGTTAACAGACTTTCCCCCATCAACCTTAGCAGTTGTACCTTATCAAAATTCGCGCTGGGAACCTTTGTGCGGCTTCTACCGCCAACAATCTCTGCCCAGTTTGCAAAGTTTTATTTACAAAGGGGGACGTTCATTTCAAGCGTGGTTAAATCAGATCTCGGCAATTCCTCTACCTGTAGGCGAACCAGAATCAGTAATGTTATTGAATTGCAATACATTAGCAGAATTTGAGCAATTAAAAGGTAAAATGGGTAGCGGTTGACTAATGACTGCTGACTAATGACTAACAACTATGATTAACGAATATTGGCTGCTCGATCGCGATATCACTTTCCTCAATCACGGCTCCTTTGGGGCCTGTCCGATTCCCGTACTCGAAGCACAGAGCAGTTTTCGAGAACAACTCGAAAGAGAACCATTGCGCTTTTTGATGCGGGAATTTGAGCCGCTGTTGGATCATGCCAGAAATCAGTTAGCAGCCTTTATCGGTGCGAGTGAGGATCAGTTGGCATTTGTGCCGAATGCGACGACGGGAGTCAATGCAGTTTTGCGATCGCTCTCTTTTGCTCCAGGCGACGAATTGCTAACCACAAATCAGGAATACAACGCTTGTCGCAACGCAATTGATTTTGTAGCAAGCCGCACAGGCGCTAAAGTCATAGTGGCGGAAATACCCTTTCCAATTGAGTCGCCCGAACAAATTATCGAAGCAATAATTAAGTGCATTTCGCCGCAAACAAAGTTAGCCTTATTAGACCACATTGTCAGTCAAACAGGTTTAATCTTTCCCATCAAACAGTTGGTCGGCGAGTTAGAAAATCGTGGCGTAGATGTATTGGTAGACGGAGCTCATGCGCCGGGAATGGTAGCGCTGAATTTAGATGAAATTGGCGCGGCTTACTATACAGGAAATTGCCACAAATGGCTTTGCGCGCCAAAAGGTGCCGCCTTTTTGTACGTGCGGCGCGACAAGCAAGATGCCATTCGGCCAACTACAATCAGTCACGGTGCTAATTCGCCCCGTACTGACAAATCGCGCTTTCAATTAGAATTTGACTGGATGGGAACAGTCGATCCTAGTCCCTATTTGTGCGTCCCTGTAGCCATTGATTTTATGGGTTCTTTGTTAGATGGTGGGTGGCCGGAATTGATGGCAAAAAATCATGCTTTGGCATTGGCTGGGAGACAAATATTGGCGGATAAATTAGATTTGCCACTGCCTTGTCCCGATGAAATGGTCGGTTCGATGGCAGTTGTACCGCTGACAGATCAAAAGTCTGATGCGGTTTCAAAGGTCGGAATTCCACTTTTGCAAGAGGCGCTGTGGGAGATTTTTAAGATTGAAGTGCCCGTGATTCCTTGGCCGGATGCTAGCAAGCGGTTGGTGAGAATTTCGGCTCAGTTTTACAATACTTTGCCACAATATGAATATTTGGCTAAGGCGCTAGTGGAACTCACGGGAACTTGAGCGGATCTTTCCAATAAAACATAACACCCAACTACAAACAGTTATATGTTGGTAGTTAGGAATGAGAATTAAATAACTTACAATTTTTATTGTTTTTGTGGGATGGGCGGGACGCCCGTCCAAAAAGAACGGGCGGGACGCCCATCCCACTAATATGTGTAAATTATTTAATTCGCGATCTTTAGGTGTCTGTCCTTATAGTTTGCGTGAATAAGGACTATTTGTCCTTACTACAAACGTAATAATGGTTATAAAAGTAGGCACAATTAGAGCGAAAAATCCTGCAATAAATCACCTTTAACATCTTTAAGATTGCCACCATTCACCTAAATCAAGCAAGCAAGAAAAACGGTTCTAAAGCCCGATCGCCCGCTAACTTCGCCAATCCGCCCAAGCCGAGAAAATTTTGTAAAAAACCCGCAATATTTCCCAAGTTAAAACAGGGTTGTCAAACCGGATAATGCACAACTTCCGCGCCACAGAATATAATGTATCAAGACTTGCATTTCCAGCCCAAACAAAAGAAATGAAAAAAGGAAAATACCATGTCCAATTCCCTGATGGTAATTTACCCCTATCGCGAACAGTACACCTGGGTTTTTGACGACGAGCGAGTCGGACTTGTCCGAGAACCTTTTGTTCAGGGCGTACCTCAAATGATTGAAGCACTCGTCGCAGACATCCCAAATGCCGATCGAGGTTTCCGACTTTTATTCTCAGCCAATCCATTTCCCGGATATCAAGCAGAAATGCTGTGGTTTAAAGCAGAATACGGCGGTAACTGGTATCGGTGGGAAGCGAAAAATCTTGAAGGCTGGCTTTGTCCGGCTTTATTCAAATACTTTGTAGAAGCACCGCCCAAGTTTTACTGCAAAGCTGAAAAAATACAATAATCAATAGCAAGTCAATGAAAAACTTGTCAATCTTTAAAAAAAAATTTCTTAAACCAGTCGATCGCAAATCCAGAAAAAAGCCTAAAATCACCCTGTATATATTTTGGCTACTTTTCGTGATATTCACAGCAGCCATCTCCGCAGCGATCGGGGCAATTACCGCCCTCTTTGCACCCGTGGAACCCCAAATTATTACCAGAGTTTTAGATGCTACTGGCTTTAACGATACATCATCCAACCGCCCGGGATATCGCGTGTCGCGGCCTGTTAATATCTTGCTTTTGGGGATCGATCGCGTACCGGAAGCAGCAGCCAATTCCCCTAAAATTTTTAACGGTCGCAGCGATACAATAGCTTTATTGCATCTCGAACCTAGAGATAAATCTATGAGTTTGCTTTCAATTCCGCGAGATACTAAAGTCGAAATTCCCGGAATTCGCTTCAGCAAAATTAACGAAGCCAATGCTAGAGGAGGAGTGGCTTTGGCGACGCGATTAGTGAGCAGTATGCTGAACAATGCGAGTATTGAAAGATACGTGCGAGTCAGCAGCAGTGCATTTCGGGAATTAGTCGATTTGTTAGGCGGAGTTGAGGTATTTGTACCTCGCGCGATGTCCTATAAAGATACCGCCCAAAAGTTAAAAATAAACTTAGCCCAAGGATGGCAAACTCTCAACGGAGAACAAGCAGAACAATTTGCTCGATTTCGCAATGACGGTTTAGGAGATATCGGCCGCATTCAGCGACAACAATCGTTAATTCAATCTCTGCGGAACCGCCTCGCCAGTCCATCAGTAGTGGTGCGCTTGCCGCAAATTGTGCGATTGATGCAAAAATATGTGGATACAAACCTAAATTTTGAGGAAATATTGACGATCGCAAATTTCGGTTTGCAATTGGAGCGAGATAATTTTAAAATGGTAATGTTGCCCGGACGTTCTAGCTCAGAACAAGGGGATTTGAGGAGTTATTGGATTTTAGATGTTGCTGGGCGCGATCGAATTATGACACAATATTTCAAGCAAAGCGTTCCGGACTTTGCGCAAGGGCGATTTTCAAATCCCAGCCAGTCCGTTTCGCCAAGCAACCTCAAAATCTCTGTCCAAAACGCTTCTAGCAACCCGAAAACCGCCAAAACTGTTGCTGCATTTCTCCGAAAAAAGGGCTTTTCTAATGTATCTGTAGTCAAAGATTGGCCCGACAAGCAGCGTCAAAGTCAAATTATTGTGCAGCAAGGTGATTTAGAAGCAGCGAATCTACTACAAAAAGCCCTAGACGACGGTAAAATTGAAGCGTCTTCTACTGGTGAAATCGATTCTGACTTGACACTCCGCATCGGCGAAGATTGGGTAAAGCGATTTAATTAGTTGAGTAGAAGGAAGAAGGAAGAAGGAAGAAGGAAGAAGGAAGAAGGAAGAATGCTTATACAGCAAGTTTTTTAGGTACGTATATCTTAGGTTTAATTAGGTGAACTTACTTATTGGTTATTTGTTACTTCCCATGCCCCATTCCCAATTCCCCATTCCCAATTCCCCATTCCCAATGCCCCATTCCCAATTCCCCATTCCCATCATCATGAAAAGTGTATTCCGAATTTTCCTAAGCCTGCTTTTAAGTTTAGTGTTGGCTTTTGGGTGGGTGCTGCTGAGTGCTACTCCCGCCTTTGCGCTGCCGAAAACAATTATTAATTATACAAATATTAATTTGTCCGATCGCGATTTCTCCAACTCGGACTTAGCGGGAGGAACATTCGTCGCCGCCGAGATGCGGGGAACCAACTTTCAAGGCGCTGATTTGAGCAATGCGATTTTGACTAAAGGAGTCTTGCTGAATGCTAACTTATCAGGTGCGAATCTCTCCGGTGCTTTGGCAGATAGAATTACTTTCGACGGCGCTAATTTGACGAATGCTAATTTTACTGAAGCAATTATGACTCGAACTCGATTTTTTGATGCTGCAATTTCCGGCGCTGATTTTACTGACGCGATTATCGATGCTTATCAAGTAACAATTATGTGCGAAAAAGCAGATGGTGTCAATCCCGTGACGGGAGTTTCTACGCGAGAAAGTTTGGGATGTCAGTAGAAATTATGGGTTAATTTATTTTACAGCGTATTCCATGTTTGTGAAGTGTAGGGACACGGCACTGCCGTGTCCCTACTGGGAACTAAGATTTGTCGGCATTCTGTTTTTTATCGAGCGCTACAAATGCCTGTGTTAGCAGTACCAATTGCTAAGTCCGAGTTTAACACCAAATCTAAATCGGTGTCAGGATTAACAGCATACAAATCGACTTTATCTCGACCCAAAAATACTCCGATCAAAGTGCCAATTCCCGCGCCTCCGAGCACCTCTTCAGTGGCGATCGCCCGATCGCCCGTAACACCTGCGATCGCCGCCGCTGCTGCTGCACCCAGCGCCGTATTCTTCACCAGATTACCAACATTAACACCCTTGGTAACAGTTTCTTTCCTAGTAATCAGTTGCGAAGTGGCATTCAGAGGAACTCTGCTACCGTTGATGATACTCAATTCCTGTGCGACAAACTGAACGCCCGCAGCAGTCGATCGCAATTCGCCACTAATTTTCGAGCCTTCGGGTATCAGCACTTTACCATTACTACCCGCAATATCCGCAGCCACCGTCAGCGTAATCGGAGACTTGTCATTGGGGCCGAGCAAAATCTTCCCTTTTGCATATTCGACTAAGATAGAAGTACCACTGGGAATTTTCACAGCCACAGACTCACCAACATCAATCTTGGCAATATAAGGAGAATTAATTGCTCTTGCTTGATTGGTACTCACCAATGTTTGATAGATAAAAGCAGCTACTTCAGCTCGCGTTGCTGACTGATTCGGTTTCAGAGATTTAGGATTGGGATAGCTGACAACCAACTGTTTTTCAGTAGCAGCAGCAACGCTTTTGACAGCATAACTTTGAATCTCACCCGCATCATTGTAGTAGCTGAGAACATCTTGAAAATTGCACTTAGGCTCATAGCCAAGCCCGTTATTTAAAGCAACTACAACTTGCACGCGGGGAATCTGCTGCATTGGCCGGAAAACATTGCCGGGATAGCCAGACATCCATCCCATTTCGTAAGCTTGGGCGATCGCCCCGCTAGCCCAAAAATTCGATGGAACATCGGCAAACCGTACAGCATCGCGAGTTTTTGCCTTTTTGACCGATCGCACCATTGCCGCAAATTCAGCCCGCGTTACGAGTGCATCCGGGCGGAAACTCCCATCAGGAAATCCCTTGATAATGCCTCTTTCTGACAAATCGGCGATAAAATCTTTTGCCCAGTAGTTGTTATTAACATCCGAAAAAGCTGTCTGAGCAAAAGCAGGCGCGGGAGCTAGCATCGGCGCTGCGGTTCCGGCGACTGTTCCCAAGGTTAACAAAACAGATGTGCCAGATTTAATGCGATTAAGTACAGACATTTTTTGATTCTCCAATTTACACATTTTTTTATTGAGGAGAAGTCAGATTTCGATCGGCTAGTTTATTCTTGCCGAACTTGTTCTTTCCCTCAGTTATGTAATCATTGTTCAATGTTTTAATTTTTGGTGCGGGGAAGATACGGTCTTTTAAAATAAATATTTTGACGCTTATTTTGGAAGATTAAAATGCTTAAATTCCTTAAAATCCTGACGTTGCTTATCTCCCTTATCTACCTTGAATTTATAACGGTTATTTTACCGGACATGATATGAGTTGAACGATCGCACTCGCTGGCAAAATAGCCGACTGTTAACTACACTCCCAGACGCACGTGTGTCCAGAAAATGGTTTTTTTCACGCGTCTACTTCGTTTCAGCCCACAGTTTTGGTAAAAAACCCGGTTTCTTGATTTAGCTGCGTAGCAGCTTATTGTGGAACAGGCATCCTGCCTGTTCTTCACAAGCTTTTTGGGAGATGTCTAATAACTAATGACTACTGACTAATGACTAATAGCGACTAGCGGTTCCCAACTTGTCGCATCTTCAAACAAAGCTTGATACCCGGCTACATTCGGATGCAGCCCATCTGCAATTAAGTGCGATCGCCACCAATCACTGCCTCGATCGATCCATTTATCAAAAATATCCAAATAGGGAATCCCCCGCAACTCACAAGCTAATTTCGTGGCTTCCTTGTACCGATATTGGTCAGCATGATTGTAATACAAACAATCTTGAAAAGGCATTTTACTTTCATCAATCGGTACCATCCCCACAAAGATCACCGGACAAAGTTGTTGGGACAGGTTTAACAAATTATCCAAAACAGTTTTAAAATGTTCAAAATCAGTATAATTGCGCCCCGTCGGCGATTGCACTCTCGCCGAATCGTTTAAACCGACAGAAAGAATCATCGCATCCGGGACGCGGTTTCTGAGCTCGCCCCGGTGTTTAAACTCGTTTTCGAGCCGCTGGGAGACTTGATAGGTGCGATCGCCCCGAACACCCAAATTGTATAAAACGTGTCCCGCACTCTCCGGTAACATCCACTGTCGCCGCAGCCTTTCCACCCAACCACCGCCCACACCGTCGCCGAAACCGTAGATTAAGCTGTCACCGAAGGCTACCAATTTGAGGGGATGAGAATTTACCCCATGCAATTTATCAAAGGAATAGGCTGTTGCTGCCTGCATAACATAAATGATGCTCAGTTAATAATTGATGAATATTGACATAGTAGACTAGAATGTAACATTAGATAAAGTAGGTAGTCTCATGGTTAAGCGTCCAACTTTCGATTCAACTCAGCTAACTCGTCGGGCGGAAGAGCTGATCGGTGCTGCATCCAACCGCTATCGGATTACGGTACAGGTGGCGAATCGCGCCAAACGCCGCCGCTATGAAGATTTTGAAAATATGGACGACACTCAAATGATGAAACCTGTAATGCGGGCGATATTTGAGATGTCGGACGAACTGACTCAGCCGGAAATTATCGGAGATATCTAGACTTGGCAAGTTTTGAGTTTTGAGGAGTGAATTGCGAGCAATTTGTGTTAACTCAAAACTCGAAACTTTCTTAAACTAAACTGGCGCGCCGGGTGAGAAATCCGGTTTGTGCGATCGCCAGATAGCTACAAATGTATACGCAAGCAATGTAAAACTTTTCTAAGTTCCAAAAATATCAACTAGGACATCTAGTTAGTAAGTTTATGAGATTATTCTATATTTGAATTTGTTAAAACCGTGAAAAAATTAAAGCTGGGCTTGAGTTTTTTATTCATTAGTTTGATTGTGGCGATTTTCACGCTTTTGAATTGGGTATTGGAATCCGGCGAATTGAGTCTGTTGGCTTTGGAACCTTCGCGGCTGCGGAGTTCTGAGTCGGCGTCGGTACAGCGGGTTGCTCAACAATCTACACCGACGCAGGTGAGGGCGCAAGATGTGTGGAAATTTGTGTATGAAAAATTGCCGGATTTGCCGATCGAGAATAACTACATTTCCAAGGAAACTGGCAAAGTCGATCCTAACAATACTTTAGTCGGGCGCTTGATTCGATATCACGTGTTTGTCAAAGGAAGACCGCCAAATTACCGCTTTGATTGGAAGTTGAGTTTAGCTGACTATCTGGGGGCGACTCCCGATTATTTGGTGGAAAGCGTGTATCCGGGAAACGACGTTTTGCGATCGAATCCAATGGAACGCGATCGCACTGTTATTCAAAGTTTAAATAGAACACAGCGGGATGCTTTGGTTCAAGCTTTGGTTGATGTTTTTAGTGGGAATTCCGCACCTGCGCGCGTACCGGCGGCGGGCGAAACAAAAGATCGATCAAACTCACCGACAATACCTCAACCCCAGCCCGGAGATGCAAAATTGCTAGCACCTTAATATTTCATTTGATACCAAATCTAGCTTAAATATCGCCTTAATTTATTAGTCCGCGGAGGCGGACTTTGTTTGATAATAAGCGGTTTCAACCGCCGAACTTGATTTATTTAGTAGCGGTTTCAATCGCCGAACGATCTCAATCTAATACCAATTTTTTATGAGGCTGCATAGAATTTCGATCCCCCCTGGTGGGAGCTATGCCTTATAAGGATCTTTCTTAACAATCCTGAAAGCTTTGTAAATCAAGG
>ENA-OFCD01000077-OFCD01000077.1-metagenomes-genome-assembly--contig:-NODE-77-length-62550-cov-21.767597_pt1 | contig 62550 bp, 62 predicted proteins | sample MGYA00153392_OFCD01 | MGnify analysis MGYA00153392 | reverse complement strand
AGAGAACTTCACCCTTGGCGCTCCTCTCGTTCAGTAGAGGGGTGCAGAAGTGGGGAGAAGCGATCGGTCATAATGGAAGGAGGTTCTGAGTAGGGGCCTCCTTTTTATATCGGCTGATCAGGGCCGGTTTTCATATAATGGGACTGTTATCCACAGTGAGAATGCAGCGCCATGAGTAAGGGGTCTCCGGCTAAGTTAAAGAAAGTAGCGGTGAGTTTGCCGTTTGGGTTGGGGTCTGCGGAGTGGGAGACGGATTCGACGCAGCGGAATGCGGCTTGGGCGTTGTATGTGGAGTTGGTGACGCGCATTGCAGTGCAGGAATTGGCGGATGATGCGGGGTTGGTGCGGGAGGCGATGAATTCGCTGTATACGTTGTTTGGGACGACGCGGCAGATTTTGCGGGAGGCGGGTCCAGATGTGGGGGCGACCCATGATTCGGTGGGAGGTTTGGCGATCGCGGTTCTCAATAAGGGATTGCGTCCGTTTTTGAGTCATTGGCATCCGGTGTTACAGATTTGGGAGGCGCAACGTCCGATCGATCGGAGTCCGAAGGAGCATGAGGCGTTGTGGGCTAAGGAGAAGGTTGCACGGAAAGAGTTGTCGGCGTTGCGGGGGGAACTGGAGGTTTATGCTCATGCGTTGGCTGAGGTTGCGGGAGTGAGTAGTTAGTTAAACCTAGATACTGCTATAATTTTTCTACCAACAGACAGATAAATTAATCGTTTGAGCTATGAGTTCCTCAAAATACGGCGTATTCCTTTGCCATAATAGTAAGGATAAATCTGTTGTCCGTGCAGTAGCCCAGGCACTAAAATTCTTAGATATTCAATGTTGGCTGGATGAGGTTGATACTTTACCTGGTACACTCTGGCGACCACAAATTGCGAATGTCATATCCACAAGCAATTCGGCTGCTATTTTTATAGGGGAGCATGGATTAGGCGCGTACCAGGTAAAAGAAGTTGAAGATATCTTTCAAAACTTCTCTAATGATGATTATTCTATCATTCCTATTCTTTTACCTAATGTAGTTATTCCAAGTAATGCACCTGGATTTCTCGCTCAACATCTAATGGATCGTACTTTTGTTGATTGGAGTTTAGCCAATTCCATGGCTCGATTGGTTCTAGGAATTACGAGAAAACAGTTAGACACAAATCAAATTGAGGATGCTCAGTTACAGTATCAAATAGCATACGATCGTGAAAAACTTGAATTTTTACCAGATAAAATAGGCTCTCTTTCTCAGCAACTTAGTAAATTATGTAATGAATATAAAGATGCACAGGAAAGCTTAAAAGTTTTAGAGCAAAAACTTGAATCTATTCGCCGTGAGAGGAGGAGAAATGTAACTGAATCAGTTAGCCGTTTAGAGTCATTTTTAAAAGGCTATGAAGATGAGATGTTTAGAGATTCAAAAAGATATATTTCAAGAGAAATTTCTACTTCACTTAAGAAAAAATTAGTTGAATCTAATCACTATGATAGACTTGAATTAACCATAAGACCTATCCATAAATTTGTAAGTCAGGCTGTGCAAAGGTATCAGAGGATTTCACTAAGATTATTTCAGAGCAAGAGAATTTTTTTGGAACGACGGAATCAGGGTTTGAGTATTGTTCCTATCAGCAACTGCTTAAAAGTAGTTGAAACAGGACTTAAAATTATTTCTTTATTTTAAATTACTTTAAAATCCTAAAACCAAATCTAGCTAAAGAACTTAAGGATTTTATGCTGTATTTCACATCCTATTTTTGAGCTAATTTAATTTATGGATAGGTCTATAGAATCTTTAATTTCTGTGATTCCAATGGCTTTAGTAAAGGAAGATAATAATGAGAATTACAACTATTTAAAGTATGTTATTGATTTAAAAGATGTATCGCTCAGATTTTTCTGGGATGACGATAATGATAGAAATGAATTAAGTCATCTCTATAGAAATCTTCTCGAATACTTAAAAAATAGAGTTGTTAATTCATATAATATGGATAATAACCTAAAGGCTAAATTTAGCCAAGTTATAGATAGATTTACATCTAATTTTTAATTTTCTGACATAGAAAGTCAAAGATGCATGAAAATTCTGAATTTTCATGCATCTTGTCTAAGATATCAACTAATAGAGAAAGAGAATAATTTTATGTATGAAACTCTTAAACTATCTCTCTAATTTCTTTGATTTTTGTAGAATCAGCTTTTCTCTTGTTATTGATTATTTCAGTTATACTAGAAATCTTTGTCTCTAGTTCACGTAGCTTGATTTTAGACTTAAGAATTTGAATACTCAGCTCTTCTTCTGGCATAGAATCTTCTCTCAATTAGATAGGTTTTCATTTACCTAATTCATGAGATATTTATGCCGTCCGGAAAATATAGTTATTTTATTTTTCTAATTTCTCCTACCAGATTTGCTAAATGCTGTTCTACTCGCAGTTTTTCAATTGCCAAGTCTACATCAATATCTATGCTGGATTCTGACCGATGCTCTTTAGCTTTATTAGACATCGTGGAAACAGATTGTTCTCTGGCATTCTTTTCATTGGAGTTAATTAGCTTCATGATGCTCAGAATATAGTACAAAACAACTATTTATAGATTAGTTGTTTTGTACTATATTGTCAACATGATATTTTGGAGGCCCTGTAGAATCCATTCAGCGCCTAATTGGAGGCTGAATGGCAAATTTCTCCTCTCCTAGCAGCGTAAAGGTAAGTAGGTTTAGGTTCATTATCCTTGAGGTGTGAAATGCCGATCGCAGACCCAATCTACACGTTAGTGAAAGCATTGCCACAGGACCGCGCACGAAATCCTGACGTTTGCTGAGTTCGTCAGAAACAAGGGTGAGGTTCGATCGATCGGTCATCAGCAAAGATTCAGCCGTCTCAAGAATGGATGGTACGATCGTCCCACTCTAGACTCAACCCATACGATCGTATGAAACGCGATACCCTCTTCTACCGCATCTTTCAGCAATCTCCGACCTTGCTGCTTGACCTACTTCCAACACCGCCGCCAAACACCGCAGGCTATCGATTTGAATCGATCGAAGTGAAGGAAACCAGTTTTCGCATTGATGGTGTTCTCATTCCTCCTAACAATCGCGGCACCGTTGTATTTAGCGAAATTCAAATGCAGCCCGATCTTAAGCTCTACGAACGAATGTTCAGCGAAATCGGCATCTATACCTATCGAAATACCGAACAATTCAACGACTGGCAGGCGATCGCCCTTTACCCAACGCGATCGATCGAACAACCGACCACCAAAGTCCCACCCGAACCCTTCCACAGCGGGCGTATCCTACCGATCTACCTAGATGAAATTGGAAAAATCGACCAGCTTCCATTGGAGATGGCGCTTCTAGTTCTGACGATTCTGGAAGGAGATGAGGCGATCGCTCAGGCGCAGCAGATGACCGATCGCGCCAAGCGACAGTTGAATGGAGATGGCATAGTAGAGATGATCGCAACCATTTTAGTCTACAAATTTACGACTTTAAGTCGCGATGAGGTTAACGCTATGCTGAATTACACGATCGATGAATTCAAACAGACTCGGTTTTATCAAGAGGTGAAATCTGAAGGCGTTGAAGAAGGGCGAGAAACTGCGTTTCTAGACATTCTTTTTATGCAGCTTAAGTCAAAGTTTGGCGAATTACCATCCAAGACTGAAATAACCCTGCGGACCTTAACCACCGATCGACTTCAATCATTAAGCATTGCTCTACTTGGCTTCAAAACTATTAAAGATTTAGAAGCCTGGTTCAAAGCTGAAAAAAAAGAAGCCTAAGACATCGCCTTGCGCCAAAGGCGTTTTTATAGATTGTGGAGGAACTATGACGGTGATTCGGGCACAGGTTTCAGATAATCGTTTAGAACAGCTACGGACGATCGCACAGCAACAGAGTCTATCGATCGAGCAGGTGGTGAGTCAGGCGTTGGTGGTGCAGGTTGCGGCTTGGACGGAGCAAAAGTATCTACAACGACGATCGCAGCAAGGCAGTTGGGAGCATTTTCAGGCTGTGTTAGCGAAGGTGCCAAGTAATGAGCCTGAGGAGTTCGATCGGTTGTAAATCAGGTTTTTTGGAGGTAGGGAAATGACGATCGCTGAACAGATTTAGACATTGGTTAAGACATTGCCACAGGATGAAGCTAATGAAATCCTGACGTTTGCTGAGTACATTAAAAGTAAGCATGAGAATGGCGTTCAACCGACTGATCTAGGAGAACCTGAATTGCCATAGCCCGAATTCGTTCGATCATTAGCAGGCGCTTGGGCTAATAATCTTCCTGATCCATCAGTTTTAGACGATCGTGACTCGTAATGATAGAGAGTTTTCTAGGGTTGAGGGATTGCCGATCATGGATTGGTATTGATTCTAGGACTTTTGAGGACGTGCAACATCTCGGCAGAGAGCTTTATCGGATAAAGGAAAATCTAGCCTAGAGTCTAACCACATTTAAAAAGGCGATCGCCGGGTGGGACGATCGCCTCTAGGGAAACCTAGGCAGAGATTAAGTTAGCTCAGCATTTACCCTTTGATTTCCTTAAGCATCGCCTTGAAGGGCAACAAACTAGGACCCGGACGGCGACGACCGGTGGTCAAGGTTGGGATCATATTGCGTTCAGCAAACCCCATTGTTACTTCCTGTAAAACTTCAGCTTCAGCCGTCCCAGCGGGAGGTTTTGCCACTGCGGCCAGAGCCGCTGCAATCAATTCATCGGTACTTGGCAAAGCCGCAGGTTTGGGTTCGGCTTTAGCCGCTAGAGGAGCCGCCTTTGACGCTTTTTCTTTTTTGCCACCCTTTACCGATGCAGCCGGAACATCCGCTTTAACGATCGTCGAGGCAACAGAATCAGGGAGCGCTTCCAACTGAGCGGCTGTTGCTTCCATGTAAAAGCCATTTTTGCCTTTCTTTGGCTTCGCTGCTTTTATTGCCTTTGTGCCTGTCGAGTCCTTCTTACCGGAAAGTAAGCCCGTAATGAACCCAAAGATTCCGCTAAAAATACTCTTAAAAATGTTGATGAGCGCGCCCATGGAAGACTCCTAATTATGGATCATGGGAGTGAGGTAATACGCCCTGAACGCCTCACCCTACTCCCAACACAGCAAGTACTCTCTATTATCAGAACCTAAGGGATCTAAACGCAAGTCAGAGCACAATAGATCGCCCCAAATGTAACAGGTCTGTAATACCTTGAGTTCAATTTGGGGCAACTTATGACAACCGAATCTATGCCGCACCCATCTTGGTAATAATCCGTTGGACAATATCCAGTCCGGTAAACGCCTGCCACCCAAACAGCCCAACGATTACCGTATTCAAGCTAATGTGCATGATTCGCGCCCATTCCGCCCCCTTCTGCATGTAAGGCGTCAGCGAAGCCGAAACTGCAATCGTTCCTGCCATCGCCAAACCCACAAAAAGGTGCGGACCCACAAACAATTTGCCATTGTTCCAATAGGTCACGCCCATCCCCGCTATTGTCCCTAGCACCATCAATGACAATGCCAGCGCTCCGACTTTGTGGTGCGTGTCCTTAAACTTACCCGCGATGAGCTTCTTCTTCTCCTCGCCCACTGCCGATCGAGTCTTGCGCCATTGCAGCCCTGTGTACATCGCATATAGCGTCAACCCAAACAAAATCCACATCGTCGCTGGGTGTGCAAATTGGCTATAAACCTTGATAGGATCCGACATTATGACCTCAGATTTTGTTATTTTTTAGGCTAGGACTTTTCATAAAAGTTAGCACAGACTGCGATGATAGAGAGTGTGGGCTAGCTAACACAGCTATTCAACTGATTCACCGACTGATTTACTCATTGACTGACCCACCGATTCATCAACCGATTCACCCTTGAGAGATTAACCGCCATGGATTCTAACGCTTCCACGAATCTTGCTCCGTTACTCAGTCGTCGCCGTTGGTTAGCCGGACTCGGTGCCCTAGGACTCAGTACGATCGCCTTCTCCAAGGGTGCGATCGCCGATGAACTCAAAGCCCTTCCCAACGCAAAAACCGTAAAGCCCCCTTTTGATCCCACGGCACCCTATGTGACGTTGCCCCGATTAGGCTATGACTACAGCGCACTCGCTCCCTTCATCGACGAAAAAACGATGAAAATCCACCACGACCTGCACCACGGAGCCTACGTCAAAAACCTCAACGCGGCTCTCGAACTGCATCCTAAGTACAAAGAAAAGCCGATCGAAGACTTATTTCGTATTTTAAATAAAATCCCTGAAGACATCCGCTCCACCGTTCGCAACAACGGCGGTGGACACTACAACCACAGCCTCTTCTGGGAAAGCATGGGTCCAAACGGCGGCGGCGAACCCACTGGGAAATTAGCCGAGGCGATCGTCCGTGACTTCGGCAGTTTTGCAGACTTCAAGACCCAGTTCCAGGACGCTGGAATGAAACGCTTCGGCAGCGGCTGGGTGTGGCTCGCCATCACCCGCAGAGGCAACCTTGCCATTAGCAGCACGCCCAACCAAGACAACCCCTGCATGGCCAGCGACAAGCCTATCCTGGGGAACGACCTATGGGAACATGCCTACTACCTCACTTATCAAAACCGTCGCGCCGAATACCTCAACCAATGGTGGAACGTGGTGAACTGGACGGCCGTAGGCGATCGCTACACTACGGCGATGGCATAAGGGACGAGAGGGTTTCCAAAGCAATCTTTCCGGCCTCCTCTCCCAAACTTGGGAGAGGGCCAATCGGGATTTTATTGCGGTCCTAATTAAAACGATCAACGTCACCGATTCTCCAGTTCGGGTCCGTTACGGTCGTAAAGTAGTCATAATCTTGACCCTCTTTAGGACTAACCGGGTTGCTCTTAAACCGAGCGCCATCAAAGTACCACACCGCATTTTTTCCTGTCGCATAATTGCGCCAGATGATGTCATTTTTGCCATCATTATTCAGGTCAGTTGCAGCTTCGATACGCCAGTTCAGATCGTTTAGGGGAAGGAAGAACTCGTAGTCCACTCCCGCCACGGCTGGCGCACTCTTTGATGTTAAGTTGGTGTCTTTGATGTACCAAATTACGTTCTCACCCGTGGCGTAATTTCGCCAGATGAGATCCGATCGACCATCTCCATTCATGTCTGCAACGGCTTCAATTTTCCAAAACCGATCGGGGACTGAAAGAAGATTACGATAATCTTGCCCTTCGATTAATCCTGAGGCTGTGCTGCTGCCACCGAGAAAGTTTTTTCCATCCATAAACCAAATAACATTTTGACCCGTGGCTAAGTTGCGCCAGACAAGATCTGCTTTCTGGTCTCCATTGAAGTCGCCGACGCCTTCAATAGTCCAGTTTCGGTCGTCAATGGTTAGGATTGAGTCATAATCACGTCCCCTGATCAGCGTGCCACCCCCACCTACAAAATCTTTACCGTTGAGATACCAGATAGCATTTTCTCCAGTGCGCGCATTTCGCCACACGAGGTCTGTTTTCTTGTCCCCATTGAAGTCGCCATACCCAACGATCGCCCAATCAGGGTCAGAGACCGACAAGAGTGAGTCGTAATCAATCCCTCTTCTCGGACTATAGTTAGCACTGCCATCCGACCCGGCGAAGGCCGTTCCCTTAAGGTACCAAATAACATTTTCGCCCGTTGCGCTATTTCGCCATACGAGATCCGCATAGCCATCACCATTGAAGTCAGGTGCATTGGCACTCAGGTTAGTCATTTTAGGGGTGACCACGATCGACAAGGTTTTGCGGGTGGAGGCTCCGAGACTGTCAGTGGCGGTGAAGGTCAGGGTATCAGTTCCGGAGAAGGTGAGATCGCTCTGGTATTTGAGACCTGTGATGCTGGATAGGGTGGTGGAAAGCTGGTTGCCTGTGGCCGTAATCGTCACCGATCGGGTGCCATTGCCAACAATATCAGCAGCGGTGAGTCCTCCGGCAATATCGGTCCTTAAGGTGATTACCCCGCCAGTGGCGCTCAACGTGGTGGTGAGGGCCGTGGTAATTCCATCAAGATCGTTCACAAAACCACCCGGTAGGAAGAGTGGACTGGCGGCGGCGATCGTTTGAGCGGGCAGTACAGCGGGCGAAGTCGTGACGGCAAGCTTATTGAGTTGGACCGATGCCTGAGCGGTAGGCGTGTTGTCCCCGAGGAAGACTAAGTTGGCGATGTTATAGGGATTCGGGGGATTGACTGGGAATCCACCGATCGTCTGGGGCATAGGAATGAAGGCGCTATAGTCTCTGAGACGACCGCTGAGCACTAGGGTGCCATTGGCAAAGAGTTGATAGTTATCACCTTTAACCGCGAGGTCATACTGGGTGTCTGCGGTGGTGTTGAGCGTCGTGAATTCAGCTTGGGTGAATAGCGTCCGTGTATTTCCAGCAGCCGTTCCATCGGGTTCTAACGAGGGCGTCGCTTGGCTAGTTCCATCTTCTTGTGCCCAGATGCGATCGGTCCAGAACCCTAATTCAATCCCGCGTTTGTCACTGCTTAAGGCAATGACGCTGAACCCAGCGCGATCGGCTTTTCCATCGCCGTTGCGATCGTTGGCGTTGGCACTGGTACTGTGGGATTCAGACAAAACCTTCGCATTGAAGCTCAGCAGATACCCAGCGTTGCGATCGAGGACGGGAAATTTGGGATTCGTAAGACTACCTAGTTTCTCAGCGAAGGTGTAGTTAATGTAACCCGCATAGACGGAACCATCGGTTGTGAGAGTGGTGTTGCCTGCTGTGGCCGTTTGGGTAGCGGTTCCAGCGACGAGTGCCGATTCACGGTAGGCAAGCCAAGGCGCACTGGTGATCGAGAGTCCATCGGCTCCGGCACTTGTAGGAAGACGATTGGTGCTGCCGTCGTAGAGAACCTGGGTGATGCCAATAGACGGTGCATCGTTCACGGATGTGACAAGGATAGTTCTCGTGGGGGTATTGCTGCCGATTCCGCTGGCGTTGATGAAACTGACTTCAACAGATCGTGAACTGTTCGCAAGATTGTCCGCTGTGCTGCTGTAGGCAATGTGTTGGAGAACGGCCTGGGCGGCGGTGGCGGTGGCGGTGGCACTATCAAAGGTGATGACTAAGCTCTCTGCGCCAATGCCTCCAAGATACGTCCCGATGCGATCGCCGTTGTACTTAATGATCCGACCATCTAAAGTGATGTTCGCGTCCGTCAGAATAGAAAGGCGATCGCCCAATGCGCCCCCTGCGGCCAACCGGACCGTCAGCGCAGACCCGTTCAAAGTTGAAGACGGGTCTACAATTGTGGCACCTGAGGCGATCAGAACAGGACTGGCTTTTTCGGTGTAGTTCACGCCGGAATTTGTCATGGTCAACGTTGAAGACGCAGTTTGATCGAACTTGAGGACCACTCCATCTGAAGTCCCACTGATCCCCTGATTTGCGATCGTCGTCGTCCCCGCCGTCAGCGGATTGCTAACAAATTCTCCCGTAATGTAGGCGTAGCCTAGTTTATCGGCAGCAATGCCATAACCAAAGTCAGAACTCTCTCCACCGAAGCTTCTGGCCCACGCCGTACTTCCATCGATCGAGTTGAGCTTGACGGAAAACCCATCGGTGAACGTCGGATCGCCGGACTTCGTTAGCGTGGTATTGCCAAAGGTGGCCTTGGTGCTGTTAAAGGCTCCGGTGAGGTAGACATTTTCGCTGCCATCTACGCTGATGGCATACCCAGCATCTGCATCAGTTCCCCCAAAGTTCTTGGCCCAAGCGACGCTGCCATCATTGCTATTTAACTTAACCGCCAGAACATCAATACTTTGGCTGGTGAGGTTGATGTTGCCAAAGGCGACATTGCTGTTGGCAAAAAATCCGGTGAGGTACGCATTGCCATTGCTATCCGTAGCAATCCCTTGTCCGCCATCGAATCCCGCTCCGCCGAAGCTCTTGGCCCAGATGGTGTTGCCGTCGTTGCTATTGAGTTTCAGCGCAAACACGTCAGAGCCTCCGTTGCTCGTGAGGGTGGCGGTGCCAAAGTTTACGGTTTGTTGGAAATCGCCCGTGAGATAGACCCCGCCGTTTCGATCGACACTAATCCCAAATGCTGAGTCATTACTGCTGCCCCCAAAGTTTTTGGCCCAAGCCACATTGCCGATTGTGTCTAATTTGACTGCAAAAATATCATTTAATCCCTTGTTGGTCAGCGTTGTTGATCCAAAGGTGACGCTAGGACTCGCAAATGTCCCGGTGATGTAGGAATTGCCGTCTGCATCAGCGCTGATGCCATAGCCTATATCAATGCCCGATCCGCCAAAGCTCTTGGCCCAACTAACACTGCCGTCTGTGCCGCTCAGTTTTAAGGCAAAAATATCGGAGATGCCCTGATTTTGAAGCATCGTGGAGCCAAACAAGACATTTGGGTTAGCGGTGCTGCTGCCGAGGGGCCGATTGTCTTGAAAGTACCCGGTGACGTAGACATTGCCACTTGCATCGACGCTAATTCCTTGACCCACATCTAAATTTACGCCCCCGAAATTCTTGCTCCAACGGACGGTGCCACTCGTATCAAGTTTGGTTACAAATACATCCCCAACTACATCGGTACTTGTCAAACTTGTGCTGCCAAAGGAGGCCGTTCCGTTAAATTTTCCGGTGACATAAGTGTTGCCATCGCCATCCACGGCGATCGCATTACCCGTCTCACTCCCCGACCCGCCTAAGCCTTTCACCCACAGCGGCGTGTTGAAGGGGCTATCAGGCACGACGAACGGTGATGATGGGGGCGTTGTAGCGAGCGGGCTAGAGGAAGAATAAGACATCGGGGCGGGGTCCTTAAAGGTAGTTAGGAATAAGCTTAGAAAATCAGGTGTATCAATTTGGAGTGCAAACCAGACGCAAGAAGCCGATAGAAACCGCGTTAGAGCGAGCTTCTATTTCTAAAGAGTTAACTGTTTATACTTAGATTACTGTGGACTTTTAATGTTGGCTACTTAAAATTTGCTCAGAACTCACGGTTTACCGTAAATTTACGCAATCATCACGGGGCGTTCATTGGCGATAAGGCTGCAATAAAGTTTGAAAGGGTATTCCGGATGGATTCACGCGACTAAAGCGCTAAAGCAATTCACTGCGAATCCGCCACAGAATGGTGTTGGGTTCAATCTGATCGAGGATTTCCTGAATAATGGTGTTTGAGCCTTGATTGCCCCAGCTACAGCCGCGTTCAAGGTAAACTTGCGCTGCCCGTCCGACTGCGTAGGCTCCATATCCCGCGACCCCTGCTTGCACGGCGGCGACACTTGCATAGGCTCCGAGTCCGGGTGCTTCGTTCACAGCGGCGATCGCACTGACGACTTTTCCAGCACTTAGTATGATGTTGCTACAGATTTCACCCAGCAATAGTCCTATTGAACTCGCTGCGATCGTGGTCAGTAAGGTTCCGGCTTCGTACCGCGTTAGAGAAAACCCGTATAAATTTGATAATTCTCGAATCATCACCACATCCGAAATCGTTCCCCCAATCCAATCTAGTCCTGGGATGGGATTTGCAGCAACGGCGATCGCTTTATAGCGTACAAACTTCCAAATTAGCGCTTCAGCTTCGATACTTCTAGCATTCACAATCTGTTCAACCATGCGTGCTTCCGCCGATCGCGCTTGTGTTAACGCATTCAAGGCCAAGAGCGATCGTCCTTCTTGGTCTAATATTGTTAAAATCTTTGCTTTCAATTCATCAATTTCCGGCGACAACCGCTCCCACTCAAAGCTTTGAGTCCCGTCGGGCCGTTCAACTCGCACCTGAATGGGGGTTGGATTAGCGGCAATTAGCACAATTTCATTGCGAGACAACATCTGCCGCAACGCATTTCCTTCCCCGACGTAGCTCTCTAAGCGGGCTAAATTTTCGTAGATTTCTGTGCGACTTCGATCGGGATAGAGATCAATTTTATTGAAGACCAAAATCAGCGGCTTCTGCGCCGATCGTAATTCACACAGCGCTTTAAATTCAGTCTGGGTCATATCGCCCGATATCACAAACAAAATCAAATCCGCTTGCCGTGCCACCTCTCTCGCCATTTCGGCCCGCGCCGCGCCGCCGATTTCGTCGAGTCCGGGGGTGTCGATGAGTTCGATTTGGGTGCTGGTAATCGAAGTGGGTGCAATGGCGCTGGTCTCCACTGGCGAGGTCTCGAACTCAGTACCGGGCGTCCACTTAATCACCCTTGGCTTCTGCGTTACACCATTAATGGGTCCGGTTTCCAGCAAATCTTCCCCAACTAGTGCATTGATCACCGCCGATTTTCCGCGACTTACTAGCCCAAAGACTGCTAACCGAACGATGCTGCGATCGAGCTTGTCTAGGGTCCCTTTAAGCGCCGTAAGTTCGGCATCTAGGTGAGCTTCGAGCGGGGGATTGGGCATTCGTTTCTTGGCCGATCGCAGATGTTGGGAGTAGCTGACGATGAGGTTTCGCAGGCTACCACGGGCGCGGCTGACATGAAATTCGGTGCGATCGGAGGAAGTCACGGGAAGCACGGGGGGTTGGGGTTAGCAGGAGAGATCCGCCGGGGAGAAGATATGCAAGTTTAACGCTTGACTCAGTTCCTCGCAAACTTTAATGCCGCGCACACTATTGCCATTTTGATCAAGGGGCGGAGAATAGACAGCGATTCCCATTCGATTCGGGATAACAGCCATGATTCCGCCTGATACACCGCTTTTTGCAGGAATTCCCACTTTGTAGGCCCATTCCCCGGCAAAGTTGTACATGCCACAGGTGTACATGATGCTGAGTAAATCGCGAACGTATTGGGAGTCAATAGCCTGAAGCGTTGTGATTGGATTAATGCCTTGGTGGGCAATGGTCGCGGCCATGACCCCAAGATCTCGGCAAGTAACCAAAATGGAACACTGTTGGAAATATAAATCCAATGCATCATCAACTTGCCCATCGACCATATTGAAATGTCGCATGAGGTAGGCTAGAGCACGGTTTCGATCGCCCGTGGTGCGTTCAGATAAAAAAGTGGGAACGTCGATGAAGGGTTTGTGACCGATGTAGCGATCGAATTTGCATAGAATGCGGTTCAGGCGATCGGACAGATTATCGCCTTTGATCAAGCTTGTGGTGGCGATCGCTCCGGCGTTGACCATGGGATTGTCGGGGCGTTTGGAGTTTTCATCAAGGCGGATGATGGAGTTGAACGGATCGCCCGTGGGTTCGACGCCGACTTTGGAAAGCAGCACGTCGCGGCCTCTGTCCTCTAATGCTATGCCGTAGGTGAAGACTTTGGAGATGGATTGAATCGTAAAGCGCTGATCAAAGTCTCCCGCCGTAAAGACCTGACCATCGACGGTCACAATGCAGATGCTGAAATGATTGCGATCGGCCTTGGCGAGTTCGGGGATGTAGCTCGCCAGCTTGCCGCCGTCGCAGGGCAAATACTTGACATAAAGGTTGTCTAGGAGGGGTTGTAGGGGGCAGTTAAGCATCGTGTTAAGGGCGCAGACAGGGGATTCCATTTGAAGGTTCAGAAAGGGTGGTTAGATAAGGCCCTTACTTGATAGCCATTCGCGATTGAATAATTTAGATTGGTAGCGACTGCCGCCATCGCAAAGGACGGTAACAATAGTATGTCCGGGTCCCATTTTCTTTGCAATTTCCACTGCCGCCGCAACGTTAATACCCACGGAACCACCCATGAAAAGACCATCCTTTTCGAGAAGCTGAAAAACAAGGCGAACCGCATCACGATCGTGAATCTGAAGCGCATCATCAACGGGGACATTTTCCATATTGGCCGTGACACGACTATTGCCAATGCCTTCAGTGATGGAATTGCCTTCTAATGTAATGTTTCCAGTCTTGAAATAGCTGTACAACCCGCTGCCCATAGGATCAGCAAGCACACATTGAATGTTAGGATTTTTGGATTTTAAATACATGGCGACCCCAGCATAGGTCCCGCCTGTTCCGGTTGAACAGGTCCAAGCGTCTACTTTGCCGCCTGTTTGTGCCCAGATTTCGGGACCCGTGGTTTCGTAGTGGGAAAGGCGGTTGGCAAGGTTATCAAATTGGTTGGCCCATACGGCATTTTCGAGTTCAGCCGCAACTCGGCCCGAGAGACGAACATAGTTGTTGGGGTCTTTGTAGGGCACGGCAGGAACGGTGCGGACTTCGGCTCCTAGGGTGCGGAGAAGATCGATTTTTTCTTGCGATTGAGTCTCAGGAATGATGATGATGCATTTGTAGCCCTTGGCATTGCAGAGGTGGACAAGTCCAATTCCAGTGTTGCCAGCAGTGCCTTCGACGACGGTGCCGCCCGGTTTTAGCAAGCCCTTTGCTTCGGCGTCTTCAATGATGTACAGGGCTGCGCGATCTTTGACCGATCCACCTGGATTTAAGAATTCAGCTTTCCCGAGAATCTCGCACCCTGTTTCATCGCTTACGCTATTGAGTCGAATTAGCGGAGTATTACCAACCGATCCTACGAAACCTGATTTGATGTCGATCGATGGGGCGTTTGGCTGGGGTTTCATTGATGAGGCAAGTTGAGTGTCCATGGCGGGAAATCCGTTTGGAAGGGGTATTAGTCTATTTTACAGGCGATCGGCATTCTCCAGCCTGTCCCGAAGGCTCGATCGGTCACTTTTAGACCGGGGGCGGACTGGCGGCGCTTGAATTCGGCGATTTTGACGAGGCGAAGGACTTTGGATACGATAATAGGATCATGGCCAGCCGCGAGAATTTGGGCTTGAGATTCGTGGTTTTGGATGTAGCGATCGAGGATGTCGTCCAAGATTGCATAGTCCGGAAGCGAGTCTTGATCAAGCTGCCCTGGCTTGAGTTCGGCGCTGGGTGGCTTGGTGATAATGTTGGTAGGGATGATTTCTTTTTCACGATTGAGCCATTCGCAAAGTGCAAATATTTTAGTCTTTGGGACGTCTGCGATCGCGGCGAGTCCACCGTTCATATCGCCATATAAGGTGCAATAGCCGACAGCAATCTCAGATTTGTTTCCCGTTGTAATCAGTAGCTTGTTAAATTTATTAGCTATTGCCATTAGCAATGTTCCTCGAATCCTAGATTGCAAATTTTCTTCAGCGACCCCAAACTCCGTCCCCGAGAAGATTTCAGCCAGAGACGAATCGAAGGCTTTCATCATGGGTTCGATCGCAACAGTTTGGGTTTTGATGCCTAGGTTTTTCGCAAGACTGACTGCATCAGTAATGGAGTGGTCAGAACTGTAAGGCGATGGCATCAGAATTCCAAGGACATTTTCTGCGCCCAACGCATCCGCTGCGATTACTGCTACGATCGCTGAATCAATTCCGCCACTTAACCCCAATAACGCCTGTTTAAACCCGCACTTTCTGGCATAGTCTTTTACCCCTAACACTAATGCGCTGTAAAGTTCTGTGCCTTCGTCCATCAGCGTAACAGGCGTTGTGACTGCGGTAAATTCTGGGGTGTTCCAGTGGATAATTCGGCTATCTTCTCGCATTTGCGGTAGCCGATCGCAGAGTGTTCCGGTTTTATTAACCACACAGCTTCCGCCATCGAAGATCAGATCATCATTTGCCCCAACTTGATTCACATAAATAATCGGTTGAGTGAAGCGTTGTGAGAGATGACATAACATCTGTTCACGAATCTGCTGCTTACCAATAGTGTAGGGCGATGCAGAGAGGTTGATAGTGAAGTCTACATTGAGATTTGCAAGGTCGGCGATCGGATTCTCTTCGTAGGCTCGTTTTCCCCAAAATTCTTCGTCATTCCAGAGATCTTCGCAGATGGTCACGCCAATATGCACGTCGTCCAAAATGAAATGATTTGGTAAATGACCGGGCTGAAAATATCGGGCCTCATCAAATACGTCGTAGGTGGGCAGTAGGCGCTTGCGAAAGATTTGTTTGATTTGGTTGTCTTGAATCAGGGCAACGCTATTGTAGAGAGGCTTCTCACCATTCGTGTCGGCATTGGGATTGTGCTCGGCAAACCCAACGAGAACGGTGATGTTTTTTGGGAGTTCGGTTGCTAATTGATCCAGTTGCGATCGCATGGCATCAATGAAGGAGGGTTTTAGCAACAGGTCACGCGGTGGATACCCGCAGAGTGAGAGTTCTGGGGTCAGTACGAGGGTGGTTCCTTGATTGAGGGCTTCGGTTGCAATGCGGAGGATGGTTTCGGCGTTGGTGCGGAGGTCGCCTATTGTGGGGTTGAGTTGTGCGATCGTGATTTTCATGGTGGTGTTTGGTGAGGTGTTTGGTGGGGTGTTTAGGGGTGTTTTAAATAAATACTAATGCTTTGTCTCTTAACGGTGCGAATGCTTCAGCGTCGAAACGGTATAAACTCGCCGGACGGCCCGCGCCGCGCGATGTTTTTACTCCAGTGTCCTGCAAGAATTTTAACTTTAGTAACCGCGATCGAAAATTGGAATAATCAGAAAATCCATCGCCTAATACCGTAGTGTAAAGTTGATATAACTCATTCAATGTAAACAGCTCCGGCAACACCTCAAAGGCTACTGGACTATACTCTAATTTATTGCGAAGCCGAATGTGACCGTACTCAATAATTTTAAAATGGTCAAAGGCTAATAGTGGCAGTTGATCAACCGGATACCACCCCATTCTACTCACGCTCCCGGCAATGAATTCTGCATCTGAATACTGAACCAATGTAAAGTAGCTTACCGATAGGTAGCGGACGCCATAACTATCCATTGATTCTCGGGGATCTCGCAGGGGGCCACCGAACGTGTAGAGCTGTTCGAGGTAAAGGTTTTGGACGTGAATCTTTTCAGCGCGAATTCGATCGGCGGCTTGTTCGAGAGACTCGCCTTTTCGGACTAGGGTTCCAGGTAACGACCAGTGCCCCAGAAACGGATCTTCCGATCGCATGACTAGGAGCACCATTAACCGATGCAACTTGGTATCCACCGAGAAAATCACCGTATCCACACCCACTCGAAAGTCGGCCAGAGTCCCATCGGTTACCATGGCTGTTGGATTTAGGCTATGGGACATGGATAAAGCTCCTGCTGCTGGATGTACGATTGAACAATAGTTGGAACAGTATTCGGAGCCATGTCATAACGGTACGCACTGGACGATACATTAGGCGTAATTAAGTTTGCAATCTCCAGCGTTCCGCCTAGTGATTTAATTTTATCAATAGTACTGTCTAGAATTTGATATCCCGATCGGGGAATAACTAATAAATCAACCGCCGCTAAAAGTTCCTTGGCCTGATACCAAGTGGGTAATTGTGGGAGTAAGTCTGCACCTAATACAAACGTAAATTTTGCATTGGGCCAAACTTTGACCGCCCTGTTGTAAGTGATGATCGTACGCAGATCGCTAAGTTCTGGATAAACTTGTAGCGTTTCTAGCGATTCACCCGACAGCGTGACCAGCAACCGCAACATTTCCGTGCGATCGTCTAAGGGAGTTTGATCGCGTTTAAACGGATTGTCTGAGGCCCACACAGCGGTGCGATCGTAGCGTTTGCTTAACCAGGTCAGGATTTCGAGATGTCCATAGGTCGGTGGGTCAGCACTGGTGCCAAAAAGAGCGATTTGCAAAACCATAATATCAATTAAAAAAGTGAACCGTAGGGACAAAGGTTACAAACAGCGCGCCTGCAACGCCACTAATTCGTCACTCACCTCCACCTCCAAACCTGTGGCAATAACTGATCGTACCTCCAACGGTAACGCCAAGACCGATCGCCTCGTTCGTGCCGCAATCATTTCTAAAGATTCCAGAGGACCCAGCCGCTTTCCATCCTGCATCACAGGCACTAGAAGACCCGTCTCACCGGGCTTAGCGTCCTCACTGGCAAGTCCCAACCGATCGTTCATTGTTCCATTCTCAAGGGTTCTAAAAATCTGTTTTCGTCCTGGGTAGCTTCGTTTGCCGGGAGCATTCTTCATTACGGGGATATCACCAATCTCAACGAGCTTATAGACTCCATTCACAGGCGTTCCTGTCACCAACTGCGTTCCGATTCCAAATCCGTCAATACAGGCATGATTGTTGTTTAATTCTTGAATCCGATATTCATCTAGATCGCCGCTAGCCACAATCGAAACGCCCGGTAACAAGGCCCGAATCTCCCGCGATTGCGCCCCCAAATCGCCCGAATCAATCCTCACTCCCGTCAGGTTTTCTGGCGGACACGCCGCTAATCGTTTTGCCGCTGCGATCGCATCGTAGGTATCAATCAGCAAGGGCGCACCGGGAAAATAACGATGAAACGCCTGAAATGCACGGTCCTCACCCTCATCCCCGTCGCCTGCCCCGATCGCCATCACCAGCGCGTGCGCCATCGTCCCCACCGGAACCCGTCCTAACTGCATTGCCGCTAACACATTCGACGTCCCATCAAACCCCGCCGCAAGAGCTGCCCTTGCCGCCCACACTGCCCCCTGCGGACTAAATGCACGCCGAGACCCAAACTCATAGAGCTTAGCTTCGTCCCCGGCCACGTCTCGCATTCGAGCCGATCGCGTTGCCACTAAGGTCTGATAATTCAACACATTTAGCACATAGGTTTCCACCCACTGCGCTTGCCATAGCGGTGCTTCAATGCGCAACAGCGGCTCATTAGCAAACACCGCCGTTCCTTCAGGCACGGCCCACACCGAACCCTTAAACTGCATGGTCTTCAGCAATTCCCAAAATCGATCGGGCGCATGTTTAAATAATTCAGTCTCCTGTAGCTGCTCAATCTGCTCCAACGATAAGTGTAGCGATTCCAAATAAGATAAAATCTGTTCTAATCCCATCGCAATTAAGTATCCAAAATCCTTTGGCAGGCGTCGGGTGAATACCTCAAAACTTGCCGATCGATCGTCGAGTCCCTCCCCCACATAGCAAGCCGACATCGTAATCTGATACAAATCCGTCAACAAACCCAAATCTGCCGGAGCGATCGTCATCAGCATACACAATTGCCACACTTCAAGAGAGATTAGACCTAATTTATGGTAGTTTTCACCAAAAGTCAACCCAAGGTCCAAAGCTATCTGATTTGATTCATGAGATTCTGAAAAACCGCCTTTCGGTCCCTAATTCTGGGAGGAGCAGAAATCAAAGCCTCCAAAATTAGGGGATGCTGTTGGTGAATTAGTCGTGGCTGCCCTATCCCACCTTGGAATGAATTCCAATTCTCACAAGTGATTCCGGATGGCTATATTCACTTCATAAACTTTTGTATCGTAGTCAACCAACTCAGACAAGAACTAGAACGATCGCCTATCAAAATAGAAGTGGAAAACAACTTAAATCCTTTAGGCATTTATTATGAACGTCAACGCAAATTTCTGTTTTAATCCAATCAAATTGGTCGTCGGAAGCGCTATTGGGTTTACATCATTTGTCTCTGTTGCTGTGGCAGCACCGAATCGTACCGCCGTCAATCCTTGTCCTACCATTTATTATGAAGAGCCACACAATCACATGAGACCCGTGCCAATGGGATGTCCACCCAACCAATTTACATTATCGCAGAACGAGCAAGAAAAAGTTTCAGCAGCAAGCTTAATGAATCAAGTTATGCCAACCCAAATGCCGCTACCAGAAGACCAACAGCCAACCCTAACCACAGTCGTTTTTAATTCAGGTCAAGTCAATATTAAACTGAAAAATATGACAAATACCCAAATGACTTATCAAGCGATCGGACATACAGAACAGCGAATTCTTACCTCTGGGGCTGAAGTTACGCTTCAGAATCTTCCTGCCCCGGTCAGTATTACTTTCCTAAGATCGGATGGTGGATTAATTAAAGTAATGCCCGTTGAAAACTCTGCACAAGGGGTTCTCGATCTCATGATTCATGAAGGAACAGGTCTTAATGACAGTCAAAATACTGTACGAGTTCAAAGCGATGGCAGGGTTGTTGCGTTCTAACTAATTAACTAAGTCTCACGATCGCAAATGTGCTAATTCAGAGCTAATTTGTCTACTTCAATAATCACTCCATCTTGCATGTGAATCACCCGATTCGTTTGCGCAGCGACGCCTGAATCATGAGTGACGATCGCAATCGTGGTGCCTTGATTATTGAGTTCCGTTAGCAAATTCATAATATCGTGAGACGTTTTAGAATCCAATGCACCTGTGGGTTCATCCGCTAATACTAAAGCGGGATGATTCACTAATGCACGGGCGATCGCAACTCGCTGTTGTTGTCCACCTGAAAGCTGGCTAGGACGATTGGTTAAACGATCGCCCAGCCCGATTTGTACAAGTGAACGGGTTGCGGCTTTGATGCGTTGTGATCGAGAAACATTGGCGTAAATCATCGGCAACATAACATTTTCAAGTGCGGTCAGTCGTGACAATAGATTGAACTGCTGAAACACAAAACCAACATACTGATTGCGAATGTCTGCGAGTTCATCATCATCTAGCGTCGTCAGATCTCGACCATCCAAAATATACCGTCCGCTAGTCGGTCGATCGAGACAACCAATAATATTCATAAGGGTGGATTTTCCAGAACCGGAAGCCCCCATAATGGCAACATATTCTCCCACTTCGATTGATAGATCAATCTTTTTTAAAATAGGAACATCTAAATCTGTTAAGTGGTAAGTCTTGGTAATATTTGACATCGAAATCATATTTTTCATTAGGAATTTATATTGTCACTGACAGGTTTAGTTTGAGCTAGCTCTTGAATATCACTTCGGAGTGCCTTGATTTCTATTTGTAGGGCTTGAATTGATTTTTCACCAGAAAATTTATGATTCTCGACATCTTGATCGATAAAGAATGTTGCAACTGCTGCTGTCACATAGCCAAATACAGAAACCGCATAGAGCGCCAGAAGAAAGCATAGTATTCGACCTTCCGATGTTTTTGGGAAATAATCTGAACCGATCGTTGTCATGATCATGGCCGTCCACCATAGCGCAGTGGCGTAGTCGTTAATCCCTGTTCCATTAAGCATATCCCGCTCAAAAATATAGATTCCCGCTGCTCCCACTAGGGTAACGATCGTTGTTAATCCAACAACATAGCCAAATCCTCGACGCTGAACACTTGCTGAAAATAATCGAATTCCTTGGCTAGTCCGAAGCATGACTCGAATGAGTTGAAAACCTCGAAAAGCATGGAAAGATTGGACAACCCGCACCACTCGTAAGGTTCGTAGTGCTGGAATGAGGAGTGAAAGAGCAATTAGCCAGTTGTCCTTGAGATACGATAATTTGTAAGGCGTGAGAATTAATTTGATACTAAAGTCAATTATAAAAATAATCCAAATCACAGTGCCGATCGCTTCTAGCAGAGGATTAAATCCCCAAACTAGCTCTACAATCAAGAGTCCTAACCAAGCAAATCCTAGCACCAGCATGGGCATCTCAACCCAGTCGTCCCACTGTTTCAGGACTTTACTGCGCTCCCGCTCTAGCTCTAGTTTCTCCGACTGTTTGAGAGGCTTCATAAAGTCAAAAGATTCGGTTTCCGAAGGTGAGGCGCTATCATTGCAGTTAGGAAGATTAATAATTGTGTCAGCACAATACTCGGACCCGACGGCAAATTAAACCAGGCTGAAATTAGCATCCCAATCACAGCACTTAATGCACCAAGTCCTGCTGACAATAATACATAACCGACAAATGTACGACTAGGCAGTCGAGCGGCACAAGCTGGAATCACCACAAAAGCGCTCACCAGCAATACCCCGATTGCCTTAATAGAAATCCCTACCACTAATGACAGCAACACAATAAATATGGTTCGATGAGTCGATACTGCCACCCCGCGAGCGATTGCTAATGGTTCATTTAATGTGAGTAACATTTGAGTCCGCAATGTTAACCCAACAAATAGAGTGCAGACCACTAACAGCAGACTACTGAATACTAAATCTATTTCTTGGACGGCTAGTATATCGCCAAATAACAGGTTGTTTAGTCCTCCTTTATACTGTCCCACAAAACTAAGAACGATGATAGCGATCGCTAGAGAGGAGGAATAGATGATATTCAATAATGCATCTGTCCACAGACGAGTATGCTCTAACAAGTAGGACACCAACAGCGCAAAAATGACTGCAAATGGTAATAATACGAATGACGGATTAAGTCCTAATAAATATCCAATACTAATGCCTAATAAGGCTGAATGTCCTAAGGCATCACTGAAGAACGATAACTGTCTTAAAATTGTAAAACTGCCCAAAGTTCCACCCATTATCCCCGTCAAAACTCCACCCATTAAAGCTCGTTGCATGAAGGGGAGCTGAAAAAGTTCAATCACGCGAAAAAGTTCTGTTTGAATCATCATGACAAATGTGAATGATGGTATCGGACAAATTCTGGCTCGTAGGCAGCAGAGAGGTTTTCCGCAGAGAGCACAACTTCTGGGGTGCCTTGACAGCGTAATGTCTGATTAATACAAAGGACTCGATCGCAGTGTTTTCGGACCATATCTAGATCATGAGAAATCTGCAAAATTGCCCAACCTTGTTCTTTTTTCAGTTGATAGAGTAGTTTATAAAACTCCGATTCAGCCAGCATGTCTAGCCCAGCCGGAGCCTCATCCAAAATCAACAATCGACGCGGGTAAACCAAACAGTAAGCTAACAGAACACGCTTAGCTTCACCACCCGAAAGTCCGCTGAGCAGTTGATGTCTGAGACGGCTTACCTTGACCCGTTCTAGAGCCTCTCGAACGGCAGATTTCCGTTTTTTGTAGTTTGCCCAAGGCCACTGAATTCCTAGCTTATCCCAGCCCAACCCGACGAGTTCTTCAACGGTCATCGGAATGCGTCGATCGACTAGGAAATTTTGAGGTAGGTAGGCAATTTTTTGACGTGTGCTTACTGGGAGAAAGCCCTTAGGGCTAAGGGGTTGACCCAGGATAGAGATGTTACCCGATCGCCTAGGCAAAATCCCCAAAATAGCTTGAACTAATGTCGTTTTACCGCCGCCGTTGGGACCCACAATCGAGGTATCCGTACCTGATTCTAGAGAGAATGAGACATTCTGCACGGCTGCGTAAGTTTCGCGGTAAACAGTGAGATTTTCAACGGATAGTACGATATCTTTCAAGTAAACCTCCTTGTAACAAGTACATATTTAAATGGGTTTAGGTTAACGGGGTTTTCCGCCAAAAGATTCCTCCAGATTTGTCAAGTTCTGACGCATTACAGCGAAGTAATAATCTGGCTGTATTCCTTCTGCACTCCCTGTTTCCATAGGATTGAAGCTACCTATCTGTACATTCAAGTCCTTAGCTAGGGCTGAAAATGGATTTCCTACGGCTTGAGGCTCTGTTAATAGGGTTTTTAGATTTGATTTCTTAGCGGAATCTATTGTTCTTTTTACATCCTCCGGTGATGGGTTCTCTTCAGGAATACCGACTAGAAACTGTGCTTTCAAATTGTAGCTTTCGGCAAGGTATGGCGCAAAGTCGTGATAAGTTACAAATGTTTTGCCCGCAAAAGGTCTAAGCGTTTGCGTAAATTCCATATCTAATTGCTTAAGTTTAGTGACGTAGGTAGCTGCATTTGCTGTATAGATATCCTTCCCAGTTGGATCAGCCGATATCAGTCCATCACGAATATTATAAACCTGTTGAATAACACGTTTAGGATCAAGCCATATGTGGGGATTAAACTCTATATTCTTTTTGACCGATCTAGAAAGTTGCCCTGTGATTGTGGCGGTCGATATGGTCTGAATTCCCTTACTAGAGTCAATAATCTTTAGATTCCGATTGCCTGTATTTTTAACTAAATTATCTAGAAACTCCTCTACTCCTAATCCATTCTCCACCAGTACGTCTGCCTTTGTTAGCTTCTCAGCATCCTCAGGTTTTACTTGATAGTCATGGGGTCCAACATTGGTGGGTAGCAGTTGTGTCACTTTTGCCCGATCGCCTGCAACAGCTTTCGTAAAGTCTGTAATAGGGATAAAGGTCGTAACAACCTGTAGTTCTTTTCTCGGAGGGATTGACGATCCAGGAGTCGTTAACGGAGCCTTAGGCGTACAGCTTCCTAAGCTAATTGCGATCGTGCTCACAATAAGCATAGATAATGTTTTTGTGATAACGCTAGACTGGTTTAATCCTACTTTTAGACTAATCATATTAATTTTCCTTGCATTAAGTAGGTGAGGTGAATTAAACATAAAACAGGATGACCTGAAACCCTTACTCAGCTTGAAACCGTTGTAAGTTTAATTAGCGCTACCTACTTATTAGATAAAGTTAAATATACTCATGACACGGTGCAACCGCCAACATCTCTTCAATGTGAGGGCTAGCCCACCCTGCTGCAATTCTCAAAAACTCAGGATCATCGTTTACACAATTGAACCGCATACAAGTAATGGAAGGATATTTGACTTTTAAAGATTGAATCACATCTTCTACATCCAAAATGGTTTCATAATTCTCGGTAGCCCAGCCAACCGGCTTGAACAGAATAGCTTGAGCACCTGCCTTAATTAAACTCTCTGATGCCTGTTTTAAGTTCGGTTGTGACCATTTGATAAACGGCACATCATGATTAATCCAGCCGATCGAAATTAGGGGATATTGATGCTGCAATTGTTCGCAAATGCGATCGTACAAGATCTGTCCATCAATAACCCCTGTCAGTAATCCTAACGCCTTTTCTGGGCCACCATGAACGGTTAAAACAATACCAATCTGTGACTCGAAAAATTGACTGATACAGGGTTGATTTAAGCTGTTTTTCATTTGGCTGACCATCAAATCTACGTAGGCAGACTCGGTTGCAAAAGACGGAATATATCGAACACTTTTAAAGGTCAATGATTGTAGTTTAGACTGCGATGCACTTGTAGAAATAACTTCATTAACCTGCTCAACGGCTATTTTTCCTGTGAAGTCAGATGCGACCACTAACAACGGATAAATGAGCAAATGTTGAAAATTTTTCTCTATAATGCTTTCAACAATATCTTGTACAATAGGTTCGCAGAAATAAAATCCTTTGAATACCTCAACTCGATCGCCCCATTCCTTCTTCAAACAAGTTTCAATCCCAACCCGTTGCTTTTCAAACATCTCATTTTCAGGGGACACAAAACCCCGATGCTTAACTCCAAAATTATATAAATCTTGAAGGGCAAGCAGCCATCCGGCTATAGGATATAGCCATTCTGGAATCGATATGAATTGAGATGCAATATATTTGGTCGCTGCTCGGTTGTAAAAGCTTAAGTCTCGGTATGACTGCACCTCACCATATCCAGTCAGCAAAACCGCAACACGATCAGTAACGGGCTGCGTCGTTTGGGATAGATGACTATTCATGGTAAAAGATGAATCTGACGAGTGAAACAGCTAGATAGCTTAAGAGCGCATACGCAACAATCGCAATCACAATATTGACATCAAATATGTAGTGTCCAGTTTCTGAAGTTGGACTAATGAATAAAGTGGAAAATGGCGCAATAAAGGGTGTAGATAGATTATTAATGAGTTGAGAAAACGAATTCTCTCGATTGGCACCTAGTAACCGGAGAAAAAATCTTATTCCAAGGAGTATTTCTACCATTCCTGCCAGCCAGAAAATACTATTAACAATCCAAGTAAAGATATTACTTCGCTTTGCTGTCCCTAATCGCCTTTCTTCTTGACGAAGCTGAAACGCCTCTTCATCATGTTGTAGATTTTGTCGTCTCTCAAAGTTTTCGTCATCATTCTGATCGTTTCTCATAGCTTAAACCATAATTTTGGAATTCTAGTGAAAAGTAGAATATCGACCACTCATGGAAACAGCATAAATAGTTCGCATGAATGGTCGGTATTGTTGATTCTATAAATAGATTTTCACTGTTCCTCACACCTCGGAGTTATGCCTCAAACCTCTGTTGTTACAACAGAACTTTAGACCTACTCTGAAAAACGAGACCATTGCACAATGAGATTATTGTCAACGGATAGAACTCCTGGAGCAGCCCAAGCAGCCCGTTCGGCTTCATCTCGTTCGGCATAGTTCCGAACTTTACCTCGGAGTGTTACCTGACTTCCAGAAGTCTCCACTTGGACTTTGTTTGAATCCAATAGGGCACTTCGTTCAAAGGCCGATCGAATCGCCATCTTAACCTCTGTGGGTGTCAATTTAGGTTTGATAGAAATCATATTTGACACGCCTTTAACGCCCGACAAGTAATGCACAGCGTTTCCAGCGGCGTTCCTTTGATACCACCACTCGACTTCACCTTCAAGTGTGATCCAGCCATTACGAACTGTTGCCGTGATAGCTCCCATGGGAACGGTGGTAGACCATTCGAGATGGTGTTCAGCGGCAGCGGCAATGTCAGTATCTGTATGGCTGACGCTATCAGGCAGCTTGACTTCGATATCATCTGCGATCGCCTTCACTCCCGAAATCCGTTTAACAGCACGGACTGCTTCCCACTTGCCATTGTAACTACTCGTATGTCCATTAAGGGTCACAATGCCGTCATTGACTAAGACTCCGAGATCGGTGACTTTGACACTAGGTTCATACTTAAGTTCGGCAAGCACATCATTCTTGAGTTCTGAATCAGTTTTGTCTATTGTTCTTTCTAGGGTACTTTTCATGATATTTACCTGGTATGGGTGAGTTGTTAACCGAAAGAATCAAAGCAACGAAATAGCGATCGGCGCAAATTTCATTGACCTTGAGTACAGTCCAAAGCCCGAAACTCTGGCTGACAGAATGGTCATCTTAGTGTTAGTCGCCAAAGCGGAACCACTGCACTTTGAGATGATTGGCGACTGAAGTTACTCCTGGTGCAGCCCAAGCAACTCGTTCGGCTTCCTCAAACTCATCATAATTTCTAACTTTCCCGCGAAGGATGACGTTATTTCCAGAGATATCGACTTCGACTTTGTTGGCATCTAACAATGCACTTCGTTCAAAGGCCGATCGAATATCTTCTTCAACGCCCGCTCTTGTCAATCTGGGCTTAACCGAGATTTGATTTGATACTCCTTTGACCCCGAAGATATTATGTACAACTGTTTCAGCAGCGCTCTTTTGGAACCACCACTCAACGTCTCCCTCTAAGGTAATCCAGCCTTTGTGAACCGTTATTTCAACAGATTCTAAGGGAATGGTGGTGGACCAAGCGATTTGGTTTGCGGCAGCGGCAGCAATATCTTCGTCCCGACGTTGTGATGACGTCGGTAGTTTGACTTCAATTTCATTCGCGATCGCTTTCACGCCACTCACTCGTTTCATGGCTTGCGTCGCTTCCCATTTCTCGTTGTAGCTGCCAACGTAACCATTGAGTGTGACTGTGCCATCGTGGACTAAGACGCCAATGTCTGTGGCTTTAACGCTTGGCTGATAGTCAAGTTCGGACAAGACATCCGCCTTAAGTTTAGCATCAGTTTTGTCTGCTTTTCTTTCTAGAGTAGTAGTCATTTTACTTGCCTTATATTGGGTAAGTTAAGTTGATTGCTAGAAAACCTAGGGGAGTGGAATAGAAGGAAGTTCTACGAGTCCTCGATCGGGCGTCCACACAGAATCTTCACCATCACCGAAGTAACCCTCAAATTTCGTAATGGACACATCCCCCATTACCTTGACTTGGCAGGCTAAACGTCGTTCTCTATGCGCAAAGTGAGGATGAAAAATCGTCCGCTTAGTTTCCTCTTTAGTCGGTTCTGAAACTGGACCCTCAACGCCAATAAAACACGTTCCACAAGTCCCATGTCCCCGACAGTTAAAGACTTTAGCCCCCGCGCTGTAAAGATTAATGTCTTGTTCCAGTAGCGCTTCACGCAGGTTACTTCCCTCAGCAACTTCAAACGTCTTTCCTTCAGCAGTAATCATGGGCATAATCGTTCTCCTAGTATGGATAATATTTCAATTAGTTAAACCCTATTCACAAGCCTAGCCACGAACTAACGGTGTATCGACTAAATGTTCAGCTATAATCCACACCTGCAATTCATGGGTTCGCAGCACGTCACTCATCAACAGATCATTTGTTCCGTCATCACGATTAGCCGCTGTTTTTGTGATGCCATTTCTAATCTCATATAGGATTAGCTCATGTGCCTCTAGCAATCGCGATAGCATAACCGGAACTTCTTCAACGCCATTGGGTGGACGATCGATTCTTGTGATTTCCGAGACATGCCTAGGATCAGCGATCGCCACACCGCCTAAGGTCTGGACTCGTTCACCGATTAAATCAATTAATCTCAGTTGTTCATTAGCATGTTTGTCTAGCAGCAGATGCAACTGATAAAAGGTGCTACCACGCATTAACCAATGATGCTTCTTGTAGAGACTATAAAGGATTAAGCTGTCGGCTAAAATTTGGTTGAGTTGTTCACAATTTTCGGCACGCGCAGCGTGCAACAACCCGATCGGCAAATTTCGAAGCGTCCCAAATAACTGTACTTCGTGACCATGCTGGTACAGAACAGGTTGACTGCTTCCTTGAGAAATCAAGTTTGAAGTTTCAGTTGGCATATAATCTCCTTCGGGTTAGCAGATCTTGGCCCTAGGCTGCGATCGATAGACTCATTCCGTGACTCACTCGGTCCAGCAACGTCTTTGCCTGCCTGACATCTTCATCGCTGCCCGTCACTAGGATAATAAATTCGCCTGCTTTGACTTTGGTTTCATATTTTAGGACTTCATTCTTGGGGATGCCTAACCCTCCCAATGCTCCGGCCAGACCTCCGATCGCCGCCGTTCCCACACCTCCGACTACAATGCCTTCTAACCAACCAGCGAGGACGCCTGTAATCGGCCCTGCAATTACGATCGGAGCCATGCCAGGAATAAAGAGCACCCCAGCACCTGCGAGAATACCAAATATCCCTCCAACAAAGCTCCCCCAGTATCCGCCACCGACTGCTCCTGACTTGGCCGTGTCTTTCCAGCTTAAAAATCCGCGCACATGCTCAGTGGTTCGATAGTCTTTTCCTATGATCGAAAGCTTTTCCATATCAAAACCCTCACTCTCTAGGGAAATGACCACTCTTTCTGCTTCCTCATGAGTGGGGAAATGAGCGACGATCGTATGGGTGTATGTCATAATCTTCTACCTCTACCTTGAGTGTATTCGTAACCGCACATCTGTAACAATGGCTAGATTTCTTGGACTCTCTGACTTACTTCAACTGCAGTGCTGAGATTTAGGCAATCGATGGTCGCGAGAATCGATCTTTTGTTGACCGCCTAACAATAGTTACATAGATTACTTTTTGGCCTATCTATCTTTAGACTGTTTTAGTATGAAAATAGACAAATCATACATAATACTATTTATATCCTATTCATTGTTCCTACTCATTGTGCAGTGACGCGATCGGATCAAGTCTAGCTGCATTACGAGCTGGAATTCCACCTGCCCAAACGCCCACAATTAATGAGAGTCCAAATCCTGCACCGATCGACCATAGCGGCACAATAAACGGGAATTTGAAGACCGTTGCAGCACTAAATGCTAACGCAACTCCTAATCCGACCCCAATTACACCGCCCACTATAGAAATGACGATCGCCTCGATCAAAAACTGGCTCAAAATGTCTGTACTGGTTGCACCCACGGCTTTGCGAATACCGATTTCACGCGTTCGTTCCATGACCGAAACCAGCATAATATTAGCAATGCCAATGCCCCAACGACGAGAGAAATACCCGCGATCGCCCCTACCAGCAACGTTAATGATCCCACTACACTGGTGAACGTATTGATAATGTCAACTTGATTAATTGTCCGAAAATCATCTAGATCGGGTGGCTGAATACGATGCCGTAAACGTATGATATTTGTCACTTGAAACTGAGCTGAGTTAAGCTGATCGACATCGCTGGCTTCGACCCAAAAGCCATTAATAGCCACACCTGTTAAAGCATTATTGCCAACAATTTGAGCTGACATATTGCTCAATGGGATATAGATGACATCATCAAGATCTTGACCGCCTATTGATCCCTTAGATTTTGCTATTCCAACGACAATGTAGCGCTTGCCCTGCATCCGAAAATCTGCCCCGATCGGGGATTCACTAGAGGTAAACATGGCATCACGCACCTTGGAACCCAGCACCGCCACAGGTCGAGCGGCATCAAGATCTCCTTGACTAAAAAAGGCACCTTCTTGAGTTTGAATGTTCCTCATGACTGGGAGATTTAAATCGGTACCGACCAGTACCGTCGTTGTGTTGCGATTGCCCCGAACGACCTGAATTTGATTACGCTGTAAGAATGCAGCAACGAGTTTAGCCGCCGGGACTTGCTTGGCGATCGACTGGGCATCCTCCCACGTTAGCGTCGTCGCTGAACCTACGCCTTGACTAACACCGCCCGTTCGGGCTTCTCCGGCTATGACGGCCATCAAGTTTGTTCCGAGTGCTTGGATTTGTAATTCCGTTGATTTTTGGACGCCTTGCCCTAGAGCCGTAATCGTAATCACCGAAGAGATGCCAATAATTACGCCCAACATGGTCAAACCCGTTCGTAATTTGTTGCTCCACAGCGTTTCAACTGACATGATCAGAACTTCACCGAGAGGAACTCGGCGTTTGTGTGTCCGGCGCTTACGTGTTATTGATTGTGGGCTAACAGGAGGTTTCATAGGAAGAAGAACTCATTGAGAGATACCATTAGAAACTTGACGAGTACCGGGTGGAAAGCTAAGTAAAACCTGTTCGTTTCCAGTTAAACCAGATTTGACTTCGGTTTTGTCATTCATTGTGATGCCGATCGTAATCGGCACAAAGACCGGATCAGCCTTATCTTTCGCCACAAAAATACCCTGAGCATTAGTTTGTTGGACGATCGCCGCTGTTGGGACGACCAACATATTTTTCAACTCTCCAGCTTTGAATTCCAGACTCACATTCATTCCTGATTTCAATAGCCGTTGAGAATCAGAAACCGATGTCTTCACCTCAAAACTCGTGACATTTTGTACGACATTTGATTGGGTCGCAATTTGTGTTACCCGTCCAGTGAAGGGCTTTCCTGGATAAGCATCGACCTGAATTGTCGCCGCCAAACCCATGCGAATTTGAGCAATATTGGCCTCTGCAACTTGGGCAATCACTTGATTTGTGGAGGCGAGAGACAGAATAGAAGACGATGTAGCAGACGAAACCGCACTCCCTGCCGTGGTTGGAGTGACAAATGCGCCAGGGTCGGCAAATTTACGAGAAACAACCCCCGTAAACGGTGCCCGAAGGACCAGATCATCGAGGCTTGCCTGAATAATTTGCATGGCTCCTTGAGCGGCGGTCATCTGGGCTTGGGCTTCGTCGATATCTTCGGATCGTGGCCCTGCTTCAGAACGTGACAGCGCTTCTTCTTTTTGTTGGACCACCGCTTCGGCTTGAGTAATCTCTTCTGGGCGAGTCCCCGATCGCATGAGTGAAGCGGCTTGTTCGGCTTGGTTGACTTGTACTTGTGCGCGATCGCGAGTTGTCCGAAAACTGTTCACACTTTGAAGGGAAATGGCACCTTCGTTATACAGGGTTTGATTTCGTTGCAAATCATCATTAGCTTGACGCAAAGCATATTGTGCATCGTTCACCTTAGCTTGGGCTTCGGCCAGTTCCTGAAGTCGATTACCATTGCGTAATTTTTGTAGATTTGCATTTTGTTCAGCTAGTTCTGCCCTAACTGTGGCGATATCTTCCGCCCGATTACCATTGCGCAATCGTTGTAGATTTGCATCTGCCGCTGCAAGCAAGCTTTCCTTGAGATTGTTGCAGTTCTCCTTGAAGATTTGAGTTATCCATATAGGCCAGCACTTGACCTTTCTCCACCGCATCCCCTTCTTTCACCAGAAGTTGCTTCAGTATTCCGGCTGTTTTTGGACTGACATTGACCGATCGCTCAGGTTGCACCGTGCCATTGGCTGAAATTGTTATGGGGAGATTGCCCCGTCCGACTGGAGCCGTTTGGACCTTACTTTTTGCTTGCTGTTGAGGCACGATGACAACTTGCCTATACGCAAAATAGCTAACGCCCATGATGGGAATAAGCATCACTAAACCCATAAGCCACTTGTTTGATCGAAGTCTATCCAAGCCTTTGAGTGGCTGCACTTCTGTAGATTCTGGTTCGACCGCTTCTGGTTCGGTCGCTTCTGGTTCGATCGGAGCGAGTACCTTAGATTCTGCTTCTGTAGGCGGTGACTCTGTAGGCTTTAGAGATGTGCTCATCAGGAATCCCTTTTAAGTTCAGCAAGCTGAAATTTAATAGAGGACTATAGCATTCAATTTTAAATTTTAAATCATCACAAGCAGAGTCAAAAGGTAGAGAGAATATTCAATTACTTGTATGTTTGAAAGAAGGCTGAATCTCAATTTGTTGGAATCATAATACAAAAAAATTTAGGACTCTCTACCTTTCTTTCTACCTTTTGACTTTAGAACAAACAAAACGATTGACACTAAAGGGTTGCGATCGGATTGGGGTTAGCGGTGTTATCAAGCCTAATAATTTCGCCTGTGAAAACACCCACGATCGCACCATTCACCGTTGATAGGACGATCGATTTAGCCAATCATTTCCCCATTGCACTACTCATGAGGATCGATCGATGTCACAATGAGAGATGAGTTAAAAAATGTAAACATCCCTCAAGAACTTTAGGATTTCGGCCCATGCGTGTAATTTTGATGACAGGAAAGGGCGGAGTCGGGAAAACCTCCGTCGCCGCTGCAACAGGTCTGCGCTGCGCCGAGTTGGGGTACAAAACCCTGGTTCTCAGTACCGATCCCGCGCATTCCCTAGCCGATAGCTACGACATCGAACTCGGTCACGAACCCAAAGAAGTCCGTCCGAACCTTTGGGGGGCTGAGCTAGATGCCCTCATGGAACTTGAAGGCAATTGGGGAGCTGTAAAACGCTACATCACCCAAGTCCTCCAAGCTCGCGGACTAGAGGGAGTGCAGGCTGAAGAACTGGCTATTCTTCCTGGCATGGACGAAATCTTTGGCCTTGTGCGGATGAAGCGCCACTATGACGAAGGCGTATTTGATGTGTTGATTATTGACTCCGCACCGACGGGGACGGCCCTGCGGCTGCTCAGTCTGCCGGAAGTCGGCGGTTGGTACATGCGTAAACTTTATAAGCCATTCCAAGGACTTTCCCTGGCGCTGCGTCCGTTCGTGGAGCCAATTTTCCGTCCGATCGCAGGCTTCTCCTTGCCCAACAAAGAAGTCATGGATGCGCCCTACGAGTTCTATGAACAAATCGAAGCCCTACAAAAAGTGCTCGTCGATCCAACCAAAACGTCTGTCCGTCTGGTGATGAACCCAGAAAAAATGGTCATCAAAGAATCATTGCGTGCCCATGCTTATCTGAGCCTGTACAACGTCGCGACCGACATGGTGATTGCCAACCGGATTATCCCTGATAGCGTCCAAGACCCATTTTTCCAACGCTGGAAAGACAATCAGCAGCACCACAAAGTTGAAATTCACGAGAATTTCCATCCGCTTCCCATTAAAGAAGTGCCCTTATATTCCGAGGAGATGTGTGGTCTTGAGGCCCTCGATCGTCTAAAGGACACGCTTTATCACGGCACCGAAGACCCCACCGATGTCTACTACAAAGAGATTACCCTGCGCGTCGTCCCCGTCGAAAACCAGCAGTACAGCCTAGAAATCTATCTTCCCGGCATTGAGAAAAACCAAATCAACCTCAGCAAAAACGGCGACGAACTCAATATAACGATCGGCAATCATCGCCGAAACATGGTGCTGCCTCAAGCCCTCGCAGCCCTGCAACCCGCTGGCGCGAAAATGGAAGATGACTATCTAAAAATCCGCTTTGCCGATCCCGCCCGCATCTAACCCACCCTAATTCCATCGCGCCCCCAAGCCCCAAGCCTGTACGGGCGCGCCTCCCGCGCCCCACCTACCGATCGCCCGCACCCACAAAAAAAGGAAGAACTATAGCCCTCCCCTTTCCAAATTTTCCAAATTCAAAACCCAATCGAAACCTAAGAATCAAACTGATTAGACCGACGGTACTGAAGATACGCTGCAAAAAACAACCCACCCAGCGTAATCGGAATCAAGCCTGCCACAATTCCCAATAGAATCGGTTCAATCATCTTCGCTCTCCTGAAAAATTATTCAGCTCAACCGGCATAATCAATTGCTATGTAATGACACCAACAATCGCTATTTAGTATATTCTACCTTAGCCCTGCCGCAAACCCTAAAATCTAATGCCTCATGACTTATAATCTATGAATAATTATATAAGTTTGGGCTAAAAGCCTCCGATCGGAATTTAAATTCAACGGTCTGCTTTAAATGTCAAAGATTCATATCGCTCTATCCCAAAATCCCTTGAACCAGCAATTTCTTCCCACTCGTCCCCAAGCCGAAGGGTTTCCCCCCAAGATTGCCGCCTTGATCTTGGGAATTTTGGTGCTGAGTACCTCATTTTTGATGGGGATGTATCCGTTTCAGAAAAGCGATCCATACATCGATCGCGTCCTCGCTCAACCCGGTGACTCAGTCCAAGGTCATGCTATTTTTCAGATGAATTGCGCGACTTGTCACGGTCTCAATGCAGATGGCAAAATAGGTCCTAGCCTCAGAGGCGTCTCCACTCGGCGAAATAAGACATTTCTTATCGAACAGGTTACCAGCGGGAAAACGCCTCCCATGCCTCAGTTCCAACCTGGCATTAAGGAGATGGCGGATTTGCTTCAGTATCTGAATACGCTATAGACTGAAGAACGATCGATGTTGAATAGACGCTAAACATACGTCTAACAGCAATCGCTCGTTTTAATGACGTTAGCTAAATTTAATTTGTTACTGCTGGAATGCCATGTCTATAAATCGCGTGTACGACAATAACGAACTGAGCCTCTTGGATTTAGAAATAGACCTTGATGATCCGCTCGACAGCATTGCTCTGCCCGAAGATACACCGATCGCGGCCCCTCCGAATCCCGCCGAAATGCTGGCATCGCTAATCCACGGCGATACCCAAGCCCGCATGAATGCCGCCCGCGCCTTCTGCGAAATCAAAGACGATCGCAGTATTCCTCACCTGATTCGGCTGCTTGACGACGACTGCGCCCAAGTCCGCGTCAGCGTCGTCTACGCCCTTGGTCGCAACACCAGCCGAGACGCCGTTGAACCGCTGATCGATCGCTATAACCAAGAGTGGAATGGTTACGTCCGCAAAGGCATCGTTTGGGCATTGGGTAATCATCGCGACAGGCGATCCATTCCCACCCTGCTTGAAGGAGTGCGCAACGATATTTCAGCCGTGCGGCTATGGGCAGCGAGCGCATTAGCGCAATTGGCGAGCTTGGGCTACGAGGCAATGATCGTTGCGATTCCGCCCCTGATTGAAGGCTTGCGGCGGGATACGGTTTCTGCCGTTCGCAGCAATTGTGCTTGGGCAGTGGGTGAACTGTGTCGTGAGTTGCCGTCCAACGTGATTTACGCTACTGCCGTAGATGCCTTGATCGAAGCCTTTGCCGAAGATGACGATCTCAGCGTGAGAGAAGATGCCAAAACCGCAATGCTAAAGCTAGGCGATACGCGAGGGTTACAGGTGATTGAAGAACTTGAATCGGAAGGGTGGGGTCTATAGGTGATTTAGTTATACCGATGTGAATTGTAGCGAACGCGGGAGCCGCCCCAGTGCAGTTTTTCCTCTAACGTGCGGTAATAGGAATGGTTATCGCGCAGAATAATAAATTGAGCGTCGCATTCTGCCATCCTAATATCCACCCGCTGCCCAGGATATAAGGTCGTTGCGAGCACGCCATCCATCCACAACTTAGTGGTCATATCCGGGTCACATAAAGCCCAAATACTAACGACACACCCTGGTGGAATCACAATAGGACGACTAGACAAACTCAACGGACAAATGGGCGTAATCACAATAGCTTCCATCCCCGGATGCACAATGGGACCCTGGGCCGCAACGGTATAGCAGGTGGTCCCAGTGGGCGTGGCGATGATCAACCCGTCTCCTTGGTATTGATCCACCACCGCACCATCAATCTCCATTTCCAAGATAGACGTTACCATCCGATCGGCAGACGCGGGACGCAAACACATCTCATTCAACGCCAGATAGGTATCACTCACCGGGTCGAGGTGATTGCGATCGTTCCCCTCAAACATCCGCGCTCTGAGCATCATCCGTTTCTGGATGGCGTAGCGATCGCTCTCTAATCGGTCCCACACTGTATCGCTATCGAAATCATCCGCCGATTCCGCCAAAAACCCTAAATTTCCCCCAACATTCACCGCTAATATAGGAATGCCTTCGGGCGCTAGATGCCTAGCGGCCCCGAGTGCCGTTCCATCTCCGCCAAAGACCACCGCGAGATCGATCGGGTTTTCACTGCACGCAATAAACGCGGGATACGGGTTGTCGTGGGCACCGCTAGCCCCCATCAGGACGTCTGCTCCGCGTGCAGTGAGGATGTCGCTACAGCGTTTGGCAGTCAGTTGAGCAATGCGATTTCCGGCTTTGTGGGTGATGACAACGGTTTTGAGCTTCATAGAGATTCGATCGACAGTAGGATCAGCGACGGATTTATTATACCGACTCCCCGATCGATTCCAATTCTTCGATCGTCACGGGGATTCCCTGCGTTAAGACCTCTGATCCCGATGTGGTAACGAGAACATCATCTTCAATGCGAATGCCTCGAACATCGTTGAATGGTGTGAGCCGTTCCCAATTCACGGCGTCTTTATATTTTTCGCGGGTTTCAGCATTGTTCAGAATCGCTGGAACTTGATAAAATCCTGGTTCAATAGTCACGACCATCCCCGCCAATAACGGTCGGTTCAGCCGCAGAAAGCCCAACCCAAAGCGATCGCTTCTCTCGCGGCCCGACGCATACCCAGCCCGATCGCCTAAGTCCTCCATATCATGCACATCGAGTCCCAACAAATGCCCCACGCCATGGGGAAAAAACAACGCATGGGCATCGCGATCGACTAACGTTTCAGGATCGCCGTTAAGAATGCCAAGGTCCACCAATCCTTCAGCCAGTTTATGACAAGCGAGTAAATGGATGTCTTGATATTCTACGCCCGGTTTTACGGCGGCGATCGCGGCATCATGCGCCGCCAAAACGACATGATACAAGTCCCGCTGCGTGGATGAAAATTTTCCCGATGCGCTCCAAGTGCGTGTCACATCTGCCGCCCACCCATTCTGGGTTTCCGCGCCCACATCCGCCAGAATCAGATCCGTGGGTGCGATCGGATGGTGATACTGTTCATTGTGCAACACTTCGCCCTGCACGGTGACGATGCTGTTGTACGCAGTCGTCATGTTGTGACGGGTAATCACCGATTCCATCGCGGCTCGAATATCCGCTTCTGTTTTTGCATTCTGCGTCGATCGCATTCCTGCAAGGTGAGCGTCTTTCGTAACCTTTACAGCATTGCGAATTTCACTTAATGCCAGTTCATCATGCTGCGATCGCAGGGTCACGATTGCGTTGGCGAGGGCAATATCGTCTTCATCAGGGAAGTTTGGCGTATTGACACTTCGATCGAGCACGTAGCATTGGTCTTCCCGTGTCTTATCGATAAGTCCCACTGTTAGCGCATCCGTTGCCCAAACTGAAGGTTTTAAAACCAGCATTTCACTGGGGAACTCGATTGGAAGCAGCTCTGAGAGCGGATAAGCCGCATCTGCACCCATGCTTTGAGCCAAGGTCTCGCGCGTCGGAGATTCCCCATGCCACAGAGCACTTCCGGCATGGGGATCATCTACAAATAAGGTGAGCTTGCCCTGATGAAGATGAATAGCTGCATTGGGGATGGGAATCCCGGCGAAGTAAAGGAAGTGACTACTGGCGCGGAAGGGATATTTATTAGCAGGGAAGTTACGGCTAGGCCGATCGCCTGACCACAGAATAACCGGGCGATCGACCAGCTTAGCAAGGTTTTGACGGCGGGTTTTGAGGGTTTCAATTAACATAATAGGCTTGTAATTCTCACGAGCGATTTTGAATGGTTATGATGGCTCCATTCGTTGGCGATTGTTTGCAACCTCTAGCCAACCTTGAATGGCATCCTGTAGATTAGCGACGACTTCCTCCATCGTTTCACCATCGGTAAAGCAATCTGCAAGTGCTGGAACCTCCGCCCAATAGCCGCCTTCTTCTGCCGGATAGACGATCGCTTTAATCTTCATAGACAACCACGGAGCTAAGGCTTTCTATGATTCTAACCCTGAACGATCGATCGTCATTCAGCGCTACACTCTCAAAACTCCCCTGTCATCGTTTCGCAGAGGAGTTTTTTCTATAGAAGAGAGTCTAGGATTAGTACTCTGGCACTGAAGGATCGACGTCTTTACTCCATGCTAAGATTCCGCCAATCACGTTTGTGCCTTGGATTCCAGCTTTGTCCTTCAGAATGGCGATCGCTTTGGCCGATCGGCCTCCTGCTTTGCAATGGACGATGAGTTTCTTATCGCCGAGCACTTTCTTGACTTGCTCCACACCATTCGCATTTTCGATGTCAGGCAATGGAATTAAAATACCACCCGGAATCTTCCCAATGTCAAACTCGTGGGGATTGCGAACGTCTACCAAAACATAATCCGTCGCTCCGCTATCAATCAGCGCTTTGAGATCCGTAACGGTCATTTCGGGCATATTCGCTTTCGCTGCTTGTTCTTCTGCATTGGCCTTCGTCACCCCGCAAAAATCGTCATAGTCAATGAGACCATTAATTACCGGACGATCGGGATTCACATTAAGTTTTAACTCCCGAAACTTCATGTTCAAGGCATCATAAAGCATCAACCGTCCGCTCAAAGTCGTGCCGACCCCGAGAATGATTTTGACCACCTCAGTCGCTTGCAGCGTCCCAATCACGCCACACAAAATGCCCAACACGCCGCCCTCAGCGCAGGATGGAACCAAACCAGGCGGCGGCGGTTCAGGGTACAAGTCGCGGTAGTTCGGACTCGGTGCATTTTGGTCGTAGTTCCAGTCGTTCCCGGCCTTCCGTGCGGCGGTTTTCTCCGCTGGAGTGAGCGCATCCCAGCCCTCTGTCCGGACCCAGCCACCTTTGTGATTAAAGACGGTCGCCTGTCCTTCAAAGTGAAAAATTGAGCCATAAACGTTAGGCTTATCCAAAAGCACGCAGGCATCATTCACCAGATAGCGCGTCGGGAAATTATCCGTCCCATCCACCACCACATCATAAGGACGGATGATATCTAATGCATTTTCAGCCGTGATGCGCGTCTCGTAGAGATCAATTTGACAGAAGGGATTGATTTCGAGAATGCGCTCTTTGGCGGACACAATCTTCGCTTTACCAACGCCGGAGGTGCTGTGAATTACCTGGCGCTGCAAGTTAGAGATATCAACAATGTCAAAATCCACAATGCCAATGCGACCGATGCCCGCCGCTGCCAGGTACAGCAGCACGGGCGATCCCAATCCCCCAGTCCCTACACATAGAACGCTTGCGGCCTTCAGTTTTTTCTGACCATCGATGCCGACCTGCGGCAGGATGATATGGCGTGAATACCGTTCGTAATCGTCCTTCGAGAGCTGGACTTCATCCAAATTTGGGTTCAACATAAGCTTACTTTTTGTAGACCTTGCGTGGAGGCGTGAATTTAGTACGATCGACAACCAGAAGTCCATTCTAGGATAGGAGTGGAGCACAATGTAAAATCGTTTTCCAAAAGCCGACAAAATAAGTCGGAATTAGAACTAAAGGTCACAGCAGTGGCACACAGCGATTTCACATTAAATTCGGGTGCGAGATGACTTAGGTCTGACGATCGTTTATGGGAATAACGTGTTTGCGTCCAGCGTTGCAATCGAACCCTCTGCACTCCTATCCGAGATGTTGATGGAATTTATGCCGTTGGGACTCGCGATCAATAATGAAAATCCCGATCAGAGTTCATTATTGCCCCGATTTTGGCTGAGGTTCGACGGCACCTCAAGTCACAGATCTCTTTATTTTCCGGTAAAGATTTTAGTGTCGATGCGGAGAGAGGGTTGACGGGACGATGTGATTTTCTGTTGGCGGCGACGCCGGATTTGATGCAAATCACGGCTCCGGTCGTCGTGATCGTCGAGGCCAAAAATGAGGATGTAATCGGAGGCTTAGGCCAGTGCATGGCTGAAATAGTAGCTGCACAAATCTTTAACCAAAAAGCCTATGAAAATATCCCAGTGATCTACGGGGTCGCAACGAGCGGCTCGGTGTGGCGATTTTTAAAGTTGGAACAGAGTCTAGTCACAATAGATCTGACGGAGTATTACATCGATCGTGTAGAAAAGATTCTTGGGGTTCTAATCGCTGCAATTCAACCCAGCATGAAGTCGTAACAATACTCCGGACAGTTTTTAGGATGAAACTTGAGACTCGCATTCTACTGCTGAGTATCTAAAACTGTCTGGACTTCCTTTATTAAAAAACCGAGAGATTTCGTAGAATCCTCGATAGGTCAATATATTTTCATCATCCCATGTTGAGAATGGGAGATGATAGATTCTGCTCAACTTCCCATTCTTTAAGATTCTGACAAAGTTGGGTTTCTAGAAAATCCTGCGGTCTATAAGTTAGGCGTAACGAGGTCTCAAGATCTTCGGGTTCTTTTCTGACTGTACCAAGAACTCGCTGCAAGCCGATCGACAAGATCTTCACCAAGTCATGACCACAACAGACTTGCCAGGGATCGTACTGCGAAGCGGTCTGTTGAATAAGTCGATCGGATTTCAGATCCCAATTTTGCGATTTATCTTTAACCGTCTGAATGAGCTTTATTTCATCTAGAATCAGACTTTTCTCATCAATAAATTTACTAAATTTAATGCCTTCAAACGTCAGATTTAAGACATTTTTTTGAGAAGTCCAGCGGAGACGACCAATCGGTATCCCAGCATTGAGCAACAGTGTTCTCACATCTTGAGGTAAGGCAGAAATTTTATTTTCAGATCCATGCTCAGCCAAAATACGTTCTAATGCAGATGATCGAAGCATCATCGTTTCAGAATCGTGAGTGTCTGTGAGAAAGAGGTTTTGGTTAGGATAAACGATCGATTCCAAATGGTCAAAGTCTGCATCGACAATGGCCAGAATGCCGGGAAAATCTGATTTCTCTAGAACAGTAAGAACTTCGATCGCACGTTTTTTCCTAGAGCTTCCTGCGATCGTGACCACAATCCGACATTGCTTTTCATTGACTAGATTACTGTAGAAAAGCTTATCAGTCGAGCCTTCGACAAGTAGAAAAACTCCGAGAAAAGAACCGCGTTCTAATCTGATTGCATTGGCTTCGCGATCAACAGTTAAAGAGTCCTTCATGCCTGCGGACCCTTCAATTCAACTGTCAAGTCCCAACGATCTTGAATAATATCTGGTGAATGAGTCGCTATCAACATATTGATTTGAGTAAGTTTTCTTACTTCCTGAAGGTCTTTCAAAAACTGCTTTTGCCAACCTACATGTAGAGATAACTCAGGTTCATCAATAAGAACTAGTGAACCTTGTTGTACCTTAAAAAGTAATTCATACAGTAAAACAACCTCATGTTGTTCTCCAGAGGATAAGTCTGCTGGAGACAATGGATTTAATTTGTCATTCTCAACACCATTAGAAATATTGAAAACAAATCCCTTCTCTTTGTCAAAGTTCATTCTTTTCTGTGAATATGAAAATTTTTGGTTGACTAACCTTCTAAATAATTCTATTTTCTCAATAATGTCATCAAAAACACCTATTTTTTCTTTCATGTCAGAAACATATACTGATAGAAGATTTTTAGTACTATCGTCAAATTTCTGCTTCGGCATTTGGAGGTCTGAAGTGTCAGCACCATCTAGTAGGCCCACCTCAATAAGTCGAGATCGATTTCTTTCTAGTTCAGTGAGCTGTCCCTTAATTTCTTCGTCTGTAGAGTTTACGCCTACTCCATGTTTCATGACTCTTATTGGAAAAGTCCTATCTATTAATTGAGATGTGTTACCGTACTCTTCAAGTTTTCTTTTTATCGTACTGGATAACTCTTCAGAGTATGTAGATACTGTTGGAAGCATTATGAGTTCTTCAGCATAGCGTCTAGAAGTACGATTTGGAACGGTGTTTAAAAGTCGTTGAGACTCGATCAGACGAACTTTTACATGTTGCTTTAACTTGGTTAACCAATCCGGATCTCCAGAGATTGTATTTCTGATACCGGGAGGTAGCCTATCCTCAAAACGATCCATTACTTCTTCTGCTGACAACCTTTCACCTGTGATCGAATATAGCCAGATACGGGGTGAAAATCTTTGCAATTCAGGAATATTATCAATCGCATCATTTAATAATTCCATTTTCTTAGTATTGTTACCTCTTAAGCCTAAAGATGTTTTCTTGACTTCACCACTCATCTTAGAATAGCTAAGACTTAAATTGATTTCTCTGGTTTTGCTTTCGGAATCAGAGTGCTCCTGTGTAATTTCAACAAAATCTCCATTATCGAAAGTAACTACAAACCTATCAAAGGGTATTCGTTGTATCACAGCATATCTTGAGCTAAATAATCCATCAAGTAGTCTTAGAGTGGAGGTCTTTCCGAAGCCATTCAAGGCATGAATAATAGTGATTCCTTCTTTGGTATTGATTGGAATAACGTGATTGAAAATCCCGAATAATCCAGTGACAGAGATTTTTTCAATTTGCATGGATACTATCTCTCGTAATCATGGTTTCCTTTCTCTAATTGTAGCCCCTTGCTTCTGGCTAAGCTCAGGAGTAGGATTTTTAGGTACATCTGGTTTGATGACCCTATGCGTGCTTGTGCGATGCCTGCTTTTCTAAAACCGGGCGATGTTCTCTACGCGATCGCCCCAAGTGGAGCGGTACAGGATCCGGCAGCCTTTCAATCGGGGCTACACGAGTGGCGATCGCGGGGCTACCGGGTCAAATTGGTCCTTGGGTGGGACGATCGCTACGGCTACCTAGCTGGAACCGATGACAGTCGGCGGCATCAGTTGGCAATGGCACTGGGGGATTCAGAATGCAAAGGAATTTTATGTATTCGGGGTGGGTGGGGTGCGGCGCGGGTTTTGGAGAACTGGACGCTGCCGCTTGATGAGGCGAACCCGAAGTGGCTGATTGGATTTTCGGATATTACGAGTTTGCTATGGGCGTGGGCCATGAAGGGAATTTCGGGCATTCATGGTCCAGTGCTGACCACCTTGGGCGACGAACCGGAATGGTCTAAGCAGCGGCTATTTGATTGGGTGGAACGGGGGACGATCGCCCCTCTTTTCGGCGAAGGCTGGGGAGGCGGTACCGCTTCGGGGTTGCTGTTGCCTGCCAATCTAACAGTGGCGACGCATTTGCTCGGGACGTCTGTACAGCCGGAGTTGGATGGGGTCGTGTTGGCGCTTGAAGATGTGGGAGAAGCGCCCTATCGGCTCGATCGATTGTTGACCCATTGGCGCATGACGGGAGCTTTGACCCAGGTAGCGGGGATTGCCTTAGGACGATTTAGCTCCTGCGAGGTGCCAGAGGGCTATCCGAGTTTAAGTGTGGAAGACCTGCTGCGCGATCGACTTTCTGATTTGGGGATTCCAGTGGTGTCGGGGCTAGCGTTTGGCCATGAAGGCGAGAATGCAGCGCTTCCGGTGGGGATTAAAGTGAGTCTCAACGGAGATCTGGGACGGCTGGAATTTGGGTAGAATGGAGAAGTCCAATGCCCCTATCTCTCTGATCAAAAAGGCAAACCGTTAGCGGCTTAGAATCCTTAGTTAACTTAAGCCGGACACTACTAGCTCAATTCAAGGCCCCTTTTCCTATGATCCGAGTCCTTCTCGTAGACGATCAACCCCTCATCCGTCGTGGACTGCGGTTCTTGCTCAAACCTGAACTTGATCTCGAAATCGTTGGAGAAGCCGAAAACGGAGAAGCTGCGATCGCCCTCCTCCAGACCCTAGAGGCTGATGTCATTCTCATGGATGTCCGAATGCCCATTATGGACGGCGTAGCGGCCACCAAGGCTATTACCCACGCCTTCCCAAACACCAAAATCCTTATCCTCACCACCTTCGACGACACCGCCTACGTCACCCAAGCTCTGCAAAACGGCGCATCAGGCTACTTGCTAAAAGATACTCCCGCAGCCGAACTCGTTAGTGCGATCGCCCTCATCCACAAAGGCTACACCCAACTCTCCCCCGGACTCGCCCAAAAACTCCTCGCTTCACCGCCGCCCTCTCCGCCTTCTCAATTCTCAATTCCAAATTCTCAACTCCAAACTCCCCTCACCCCTCGCGAAGAAGAAATCCTTTCCTTAATCGCATCAGGATCTAGCAACCGAGAAATCGCACAGCACCTCTACATCTCTGAAAAAACCGTCAAAAATCACATCACCAACATCCTTAGCCGACTCGGACTTCGCGATCGGACCCAAGCCGCAATTTATTATCACTATGGCAGCTCAAAATAATAGTTCAAATCAAGCCGGAAGCTCAAAACCCCAAAGGTCAAAACTCGCGTCGTGAGAAAATGAGCGAGGTCAGACCTAGGACTAGAACAATGTACAACAGACCATAGCTAGTACTGGTCAACAGTGAAATCCGATCGGGAATCAAATGATAAACCACCTGATTTTTTAGATCAAACCGACCCATGTCCGGAAGAATAAGATAAAGCCAACCCGCTGCCCGTTCTAGGTCAGGATTTTTTGAGAGCTTGGCAAAGGTGACCATATCTCGGCTTAGAGTTCCCATTAGGTAAACCCCAAAAGTCATCATGATTCCTAAAATCGGTCCCGTAAAGACCCCAAACAGTAGCGCGATCGCCGTCACCAACGACAACTGAAGCCACAAAAACAACCCATTCAGGGCAACATCTTGCAAGACAAACGGCACTTTTGCATAAGTCATAACAGCTAGATAAATGCCCGTCATAATAATCACGAGCACGCCTAGCACTCCGGTCAAGCCTAAGTGCTTGCCGAAGATAAACTCCGTCCGGCTGACGGGTTTTGCCACCAAGACCAAAACCGTGCGCTTTTCGATTTCTTTATTGACCAAATTAGTCCCCACAAAGATCGCCAGCATCAACCCCATCACCTGCATCAACGCAAGCCCCAAGTCCGGCAAGATCTTGTTCTCAGTGGCGACGGCGATTTCGGGCAGTAACCGCTGGGCGATCACCAACACGATTCCATACAGCGCAATCAGGTATAGCACTCGATCGCGAATCACTTCGCGAAAGACATTGGTCGAGATTGTCGTAATCCGTGCGATCGGGCTAAACATAATCAACCTAAAAATTAACGTAAAAAACAGCTAAAACTTCACCTAAACATCCCGAGCTAGACCTTCTTGAGCTGCGGTTCATTCACATCCGTGCAGCTCAATTTTCCTACCATTTTGGTATCTGGGATGGTGCTATTGGCACGACGGGAAAATACTCGCTTAGGAATGATTTCACAGTTCTTTGTGACCTTGTAATTATTTCCATTGGCAGAGGGTCCAGTCCAGGTGGCTTCTAGGCCCAGATTGTACAGCGCCCCCGAATCGTAGGTGTCTCCTGTAACCTTCGCACCTAACTTCCACAAATCCACTTCGCCGCTTCCTGGTTTCCCTTTAAGACGATTTTGGACACCGTCTTGAAGATCCTTTACCCAAGTATCTCCCTTGGTTTCAAACAGCCAGCGTTCCGTTTCAGACCAAGTTTGGTTATTAAATCGATCGCGCAGCTCACTTTCTGCCGCATTCAGCACTTCGCGACCTCTCGACGACTGGAAGCTCGACTGCGAAACCCGCACCACAAAAGAACTCCGGCTAAAATCATCCGACAGCAGACTAGGATACGCCCCCAACCAGCCCTGCAACAAAAAATAAAACTGAATCCAGCAGGCGATCAAAAAGTAGCTCAACACAAATAGCACGACTCCCTGACGTTTCCCCACTTTAGGCAGGGTAAATTCTGGAGTTTTTAACACTGCATTGGTCTTAATAAACTGTGGAGCAACATCAATAAATGCGGCCAGAGGCGGAATACAAATAAACATAGGCGGCGTGATGCCTCCCAATTTTCCAAAATCCACCCAGCTTCCAAACACGGCCACACAAGTCAACGTCGAGACAATCCAAGGCCCGACGTTGACTTTGCTAAACAGGGCATTAAACGTTAGCGCATTCTTCACGTCTTTTTCGTAGACGAACCACCACACAGACGTAATCAAAAAGAACCACCCCCAGCTAGACACAAAGCGCTGGGGTATCGGAGTCAGGAAGGATGCAATAAAGACGCTAAATAAACTTAACAACATCAACGTTTGCCAACTCGCCGGCTGAGGCGGAGTCAGAAAACTACGGTACGAGGCAAACCAGTCTTTCATAGCAGCTTCACAGAGAACGGGTAGGAAAAACGTGCTTAGAGTATGTGACGAATTTGGTCTAGCTAGGGAGATTCAACTGATCAACGAGGAGTCGAATGGCCAAAATCGTGACGATCGCGGTAAAGCTGAACGCATTGGCCCACAGCACCGCTAACGGACGATTGGGTTCGTCACTGAGAGTCCGATCGGCGTGCCGTTTATACCCTTGAAACTTCCGGAATTTAGGAGACGCTTCTTCCTTCAGCTCAAGCTTAGGAGTCTTTTCAAGGATCACCTCTAACAGCTCAATCCCCTGTAATTTCAACGCGAAGGTCATCACAAACATGAGGAACCCCGCGATAATCACCTCTGACGGAATCGATCGGACCCCATAGAACACCGACTCAATCAGAAAGAGTCGCGCAGGGGTCGGTAGCCATGGCTCAAGGGAGAACAGCACCATCCATCCGAGCACCGTCGTCAGAAGATTGACCGTCGCAGAGTATTGCATACTCACCTTGCGACCTAAGTTGAGGCGCTGATTCAGCACCGCTGCTTCGATGGCGATCGCCACAAACATAAAAAGCAACTGAAAAGCAACCGTTCTCAGAGGCAGTACATCGGTATAAGTAGTAATGGGTGGCATTGCATCGTTAAAAGATTCCCATCAGAATTTTACGTGCGTCCGTCGAATTTGGAACGAAATTTTAGAGGTTCATTCCAAATTACTGCCGCAATCATCAAGACATCGTGACAGAATAGTGTGAGCAGACGCAGATTGGACACTAGATATGGTTCTTCGTACGGGTATCGGCATTCGGACAGCGCAGGGACAATCCGAGCGCCTCTCAGGGCAAATCCATGTCTATGACGGGGCGGGGAAGGGAAAGTCTCAGGCGGCGCTGGGCGTGGTATTGCGATCGATCGGCTTGGGAATCCAGTCCTATTCGCAAACTCGGGTGTTACTGTTGCGTTTTCTGAAGGGACCGGGACGGATGTATGACGAGGATGCGGCAATTGAGGCGTTGCAGCGAGGATTTCCGCACTTGATTGATCAGGTCCGCACGGGACGATCGGAGTTTTTCACGGCAGATGAGATTACAAAGTTCGATCGGCTAGAGGCGCAGCGGGGATGGGATGTGGCGCGGGGTGCGATCGCGTCGGGATTATATTCGGTGGTGGTGATGGATGAGTTAAATCCGGTTCTGGACTTGGGGTTGCTGCCGATTGATGAAGTGGCGCAGGTGTTGAAGCGGAAGCCGGACCCCATGGAGATTATTGTTACCGGACGCGGTGCGCCCCAAAAGTTAATTGACATTGCGGATCTGCATTCTGAGATGAAGCCTCATTATCACAATGTGACTCAAGAAGCGGGCGTCGGCGGTATCGAAATCTACACGGGAGATGGGAAGGGCAAATCAACGAGTGCGCTAGGTAAGGGCTTACAGGCGATCGGAAAGGGCATTGGCCAGGATAAGTCTCATCGCGTGTTGATTGTACAGTGGCTCAAAGGGGGCAATGGCTACACCGAAGATGGGGCGATCGAGGCACTGCGTCAGAGCTATCCGCATTTGGTGGATCATCAGCGCTGTGGTCGAGATGCGATTGTATGGCGGGGTCAGCAGCAGGATATTGATTATGTTGAAGCGGAGCGGGGGTGGGAAATTGCCAAGAGTGCGATCGCCTCTGGGTTGTACAAGACCATTATTTTAGATGAGCTAAATCCGACGCTGGATCTAGAGTTGTTACCTGAAGCGCCTGTGGTCCAAGCTATTTTGCAAAAACCCAAGGGAACTGAGATTATTATTACTGGACGGTGCAAAAATCAGCCTGCGTATTTTGATCTTGCAACGGTGCATTCAGAGATGATTTGTCACAAACACTATGCGGCTAGAGGGGTCGATCTCAAGCGCGGCGTGGACTTCTAATAGGGCGACTTCCCAGAATTTCGAGGCGGGTCGCCCGTTCAAACGCTTCCTAAGAAACCGATTGTTTCTCCTTTCGGGCCTTATCTTTTTCCTGTTGCTTCTCACGTTTTTGGTCGTTTTTCGCCTTACGTTCAGCTTCGATCGCCTGCAAACTAGATAATTCTTTCTCTTCGGCAACCTTATCTTGGTAATAATTGAAATCACCGCGATACAACCGGAATTCCCCATCGCGAATTTCAACTACCTTTGTCGCCGTTTGTGAGACGAAATATCGATCGTGCGACACAATAATGACCGTGCCATCATAGGCCCCGATCGCCCCTTCCAACATCTCTTTTGCAGGGATGTCTAAGTGATTGGTCGGCTCATCGAGGATAAGTAAGTTAACAGGTTGCAGCAGCATTTTTGCTAATGCCAAGCGAGCTTTCTCGCCTCCACTGAGTGACCCAACCTTTTTCTGCGCCGCTTCACCGCTAAAGAGAAACCGACCCAGGATTCCACGCACTTCTTCATTGGTCCAAGTTGGAACTTCATCATGAATCGTGGTCATCACGTTCTTTTCAAGGTCAAGCGCTTCAGCTTGGTTTTGCTCGAAGTAGCCGACGATGACATTATGTTCGCCGAGGTCAACTGCTCCTTCCGAGGGCGTTTCGCTGCCCGTTATGAGTCGCAGTAGCGTCGATTTACCTGCCCCGTTTGGCCCGACGATCGCAATCTTGTCGCCCCGCTCAATGAGCAACTCTGTCCCCAAAAACAACAGTTTCTCGTCGAAAAAGTGCGTCAAATTATTAATTACCACCACTTCACGACCACTTCGAGGGGCTTCTGGAAACTTAAACCGAAGGGCTTTGGCCTTTTGATCGGGGGCTTCGATGCGTTCAATTTTATCCAGTTGTTTTTCGCGGCTCTTTGCCTGGGTTCCACGGGCGGCGGAGGCTCGGAAGCGATCGACAAATTCCTGTTGCTTATCGAGGTCTTTCTTTTGGCGTTCGTAAGCAGACTGTTGAGCTAATTTCTGTTCTGCTTTCTGAGTTAGGTAACTGGAATAGTTGCCCTGATAGCTAGCCGAAACGCCGCGTTCGGTTTCAACAATATTGTTACAAAGACGATCGAGAAACTCGCGATCATGCGACACAATCACCATGGGCGTATTCAAACTGATCAAATACTTTTCAAGCCATTCAATGGTGTCAAGATCCAAATGGTTAGTCGGTTCATCCAGCAGCAGCAAATCCGGTTCCTGCAAAATCACCTTCGCCAAGTTCATGCGCATCTGCCATCCGCCACTAAACTCGCTGACGAAGCGATCGGCGTCTGCTAGATCAAACCCCATATCTGGCAAGATTTTCCCAATCTTCGCCTCAATACCATAGCCGTCTAGCCCTTCAAACTGCCGTTGCAGCTTGTCCATTTTGCCCAACAGCTTATCGAGTTCATCCGGATCAGCAGTCTCCATGGCATTTAGCACCTTCGAGAGTGCCTCATGGACGTTATTCGCCTCCCCAAACGCGCGCCACATCTCGTCTTGGACTGTGCGCGTCTGGTCCACGTCAAATTCTTGGCTGAGATAGGCAATGCGCAGACTGGACTGCTTGACAATTTTGCCAGCGGTTGGTTCCGTTTCACCCATGATAATTTTGAGCTGCGTAGACTTGCCTGCGCCGTTTACGCCCACAAGTCCAATGCGATCGCCCGGTCTCACTTCCCAGTTAATGTCGCGCAGCACTTCACCTGTCGGATAGATTTTGCTGATTTTTTCGAGGCGCAACATGGGCAGTGGCTCCGGAAGGGATTCTTAAAAGTTTGTAACGCAAGAATTGTAACGCACCTTGTCACATTAATGCCTAGCGTTTAGTCCTGTGGTTAAGAGGAGGATTGTGGATGCCGATCGCGCGCGCATTGAACAATCTGATGAACCAAGTCCGAAAACTCGATTCCACTCGCATTCCAAAGCTGTGGATACATGCTCATGGACGTGAATCCAGGAAGCGTGTTGACTTCATTAATCAACAGTTCATCAGTCGCCTCGCAATAGAAGAAATCCACCCGACTAATTCCCGCACAGTCGATCGCTTTAAAGGCTTGAATGGCCATGTCTTGAATCCGCAACACTACGTCTGCGGTCAAATTTGCCGGAATGTGCGTTTGCGATCGGCCTGCAGTGTACTTGGTCTCGTAATCGTAGAAATCACTCTCAAAGGTCACCTCACCCACCACCGACGCTTTGGGATGATCGTTGCCGAGAATAGCCACCTCCACTTCCCGAGCCGTTACGCCTGCCTCGACGATGATGCGTCGATCGTAACTCGCGGCCTCATCCAGCGCCTTCTCCAGTTCGGCGCGGGTGCGGCATTTGGAAATGCCCACCGAGGATCCCAGGTTTGCAGGCTTCACAAAACAGGGATAGCCAAGCTGCGTTTCAATGTCATCACACAATTTCGGAAACCGACAGGGATCAGAGTAAATATCCGATCGATTGACCGCATAGTATTTCACCTGAGGCAATCCCGCCTCTGCAAATGCCATCTTCATCGCAATTTTGTCCATCCCCACACAGGACGCCAGCACACCCGATCCTACATAGGGCACCTGCATCAACTCCATTAAGCCCTGAATCGTCCCATCTTCCCCGTTGGGACCGTGTAAGACTAAGTACCACAGATCAATTTTTTCCACGCCTGCGGGAAATTGCCAAAGATTGGGCCGGACTGCATCATCGGTCACCATTGCGCACTGACTCTCCAGCACCGTTTTGGCCGCATCCCCCGAGACCCATGCGCCGTTCTTGCAAATATAAAATGGATGAACCCTGTAGCGCACCGCATTCGCACCCATCGCTAATCCTTTGGCGATCGCCCCGGCTGAGATGATTGAGACTTCATGTTCTCCCGATCGTCCCCCGAAGAGCAGTCCCACGTTTAGCTGAGTCGTCATGGCGAGTTGTTCCTATTTCAGTGCGTGAGTGAGTTGCATGGGTTAGCTTTTAACTGAAGCGCCCCGATAAAGCGCCTAATTTCGCAATCAATATACCAGATCGCTTCTCCACAATCTGGTAGCCTAAGAATTGAGCTGAATTTTGTTGAGCAGCTCCAAATATAGGCAGGGCGCTTCTAATGCACAGTTTCATTCCCCCCGATCGTTTTTTCCCCTACCTGACCTGGACGGATATTCGCGACATGCCGTCACGGGAAACGGTGGTCATTATTCAGCCTGTCGGCGCAATAGAGCAGCATGGTCCACACTTGCCGCTGGTGGTGGATTCGGCGATCGGCGTTGCGGTCCTGGGGAAAGCCCTAGAGCGTCTCGATTCGGGCATTCCTGCCTTTGCAATGCCACCGCTTTCCTATGGCAAATCTAACGAACACTGGCATTTTCCAGGGACGATTTCGCTGTCGGCAGAGACGTTGATTCGGGTGCTCATGGAAACGGGAGAAAGCCTGTATCGATCGGGTTTTCGCAAATGGGTGCTGATGAATTCCCACGGCGGACAGCCACAAATTATGGAGATTGTGGCGCGGGATTTACATGTGAAATATGACGATTTTGAAGTATTTCCCTTCTTTACTTGGCGCGTTCCTAACATAACCAAGCAGCTTTTAACTGAAAAAGAAGCCCGACTTGGCATTCATGCCGGAGACGCTGAGACCAGTTTGATGATGGCTATTGTACCCGAACAGGTGAAGTTCGATCGAGCAGTCTGTGAATATCCTAGCGGACTGCCAGAGAATAGTTTGCTGACCCTAGAACGCAATCTCCCCATTCCTTGGGTAACGCGGGACATCAGTGAAAGCGGCGTAATCGGTGATGCGACGACCGCAACTCCAGAGAAGGGCCATCTGATTTGGGAATCCTTGGCGGATGGATGGGCACAAGCGATCGCAGACGTGCATCGGTTTAAGCAGCCGCAGCATTGGAAAAACTATCAAGAATAGTTCGGTTAGCGATCAGATTTAGCGTTAAGTCTAGTATGTTTAAAGTTTCATTTCAATCTTACGCCCGATCGTTCACCGTCCCATTAAAGACTTACCATGGCGCTTGGTCAGTTCGGGAGGGAATTGTCGTTGCCTTAATGGATGAACAGGGCCAAGTAGGATTGAGTGAGATTGCGCCATTGCCTTGGTTTGGGTCAGAGACAATGGAGGAGGCGATCGACTTTTTGACGGGGTTGGACGGCGTGATTGAGGATTGGCGATCGGTGCCGGATTCATTGCCGTGCTGTCAGTTTGCCTTTGAGATGGCGATCGCCCCCCCAGCGCCCTCGGTTGAAGGAGAAAGAGAGGGATTGGAGAGAAGAGATGCGGGTCGATTGTTTGCCGAATTATTACCCGCTGGAATAGATGCTTTGACGCAGTGGGAGGATTTGTATGCGATGGGAGCGCGATCGTTTAAATGGAAAATTGGAACAGCGAATATTGCCTATGAATTAGGGATCTTTAAGCAACTCTGCGATCGGCTTCCTCACGATGCCTTTTTACGGCTCGATGCCAATGGTGGTCTGAGTTTGACCGAAGCACGACAGTGGTTAGAAGAATGCGATCGACACTCCTGCATTGAGTTTTTAGAACAGCCCTTAGGCGTTGAATTTTTTGATGATTTGTTAACATTAAGCCATGAATTCACGACATTGCTAGCGCTAGACGAATCCATTGCAACGTACGTGCAACTTGAAGAATGCTATGCGAGAGGATGGCGAGACGTATTTGTGATCAAACCGTCGATCGCAGGATATCCATCACGGTTAGAAAAATTTTGCTCCCAGCATTTCATCGATCGTGTTTTTTCGTCTGTATTTGAGAGTTCGGTCGGGTTTCAGAATGCGTTACAGGTTGCGCATTCGATCGGCAGCGATCGGGCCTTAGGGTTTGGCACCGCCCGATATTTTGCAGGCATCAAACCCGTTAGCAGCATTGAAATTTGCGAAAAAGACCCCAATCAATTCCTCGTCAAATTTTGGAGTGCGATCGCCTCCAACCACCACATATTTTTATCCCCTTCCCACGCCCCCGAAACCCATCCATTCCCCCCATCTCCCAAAATCCCTATCCAAACGATCAACATCCCCACCAGCGGCACCACCGAACACCCAAAATTCGCCACCCATACCCTCACCACCCTCACCCATTCCGTCCAAGCCACCCAACACCACCTCCAAACTCAACGGATCAACAGCCTCTGCGTCCTCCCGCTCCACCACGTCAGCGGACTCATGCAGCATTTACGATCGCACCTCACCGGGGGCCAGCTCATCCTTTGGGACTGGAAAGATCTCGAAAACGGTCACTTCCCCGACGTCCCGCTCGAAACCTTTTATCTCTCCCTTGTCCCCACCCAACTCCAACGCCTAATTCACCGCCCCGAACTCCAACGCCTCAAAGCCATCCTCCTCGGCGGCGCACCTCCATGGAATAGCCTCCTCCAAAAAGCCAGAACCCAAAACCTCCCGATCGCCCTCACCTACGGCATGACCGAAACCGCCTCCCAAATCGCCACCCTAACCCCCGAAGAATTCCGCTCCGGCAGTAATAGCGTCGGCAAACCCCTTCCCCACGTCACGATCGAGATCCGAGACGACCTAGGCACCCTATGCGAACCGGGCGAAATCGGAAATCTGTGGATCACCGCCCAATCCAGAATGCTGGGCTACTTTCCCCACATAGACACCGATTCCACCTTCCGACCCGACGACCTCGGCTACTTCGACCCCTCCGGCCATCTCCACATCGTCGGGCGCAACAGCGACAAAATCATCACGGGCGGCGAAAACGTCTACCCCAGCGAAATCGAAGCCGTCATCCGACGGGTCGTCCCCGTTCAAGACCTGTGCGTCATCGGGGTAGACGACGAAATTTGGGGCCAAAAAATCGTGGCGGTGTACGTCTGTGACTCTCTGCTAGATATTAAATTGGATCTAAATCTAGATCGCTCTCTGCCCAAATTCAAATACCCCAAACACTGGATTCGAGTCGAAGCCATTCCTCGCAACAATCAAGGAAAAATCGATCGCCGCTCAGTACTCCAACTCATTCAAGTCCATCTTTCCTAAAAAAGGAAAAAATGTAGTACATTACTTCGACAGATTACAAATAAAATACTACACTCGTAATACAGGCTGTCTAAGCCCGACCCCATGTTCATCCTACTCACGGAGACTCGTTCCCATGCAAGCCCTCACCCGAATTTCTACCACCGACATGGAAGTCACCAGCATCCGCCTCGAAAAAGAACTCAAGGAACGGCTTAAAGGACTCTCCGGCAATCAAGGGTATCAGGCATTGATCAGAGATATATTGTGGAACTATGTCCAGCAGCGATCGCAGGACTTTCTGCCCAACGTTTCGAGTACCGACATCCGCGCCACCGTCTCCGCCATCGCCGAACGCGAAGAACATTGCTCCCTGACTGGAAAATTAATCCAAATGGGCGAAAATATTATTTTAGGATTAACAAACGAAGGAAATTTAGTCCCGATTCATCCCGATAGTCTGAATTGAGAGCAAACTTAAGTGCGAAATCGAGAAAGTTTGGTATATTGTGCGTCAAGTGAAAGGGTGCAACTCCTAGTCTCGACTTTGTGTATTGACTTAGCTCATCGACCCGTGCAAGTACCAACTCGTTATGACTGAAAAACGTGGAGTTCCTGATCGAAATTCTTCCCAGAAATCAAGTTTAGGGATGGTTTCGAGGCAGCGATCGAAGGTACAAAGAGCAGACTCATCGGCCCGCGCTTCTGCCGTTGTCTCTGGAGCTGTGGCCGAGGTTGCCGTAAAGCCATCTTCTGCGACAGCTTTAAAGCCGCCGCTAGGATCGAGGATCAAAAACTTATGTTTGGACTGGCGATTCGTCAGTAGTTTGGGCCTTATCACAACGATCGGGCTTACCACCGTGTCCGCCTTGTTTTTGCTCAAAATCCCAGCCTTACCTAACTGCCCGTCCATTTTTTGGCCCCTAGCGTCGGCCTCCATGCGGATGCAATGTGCCCAACTTGCCGCTAGCAAACGCACTGCCAAAGATTTGATCGAGGCGATCGATCTGGTCGGCACCCTCCCCAAAGATCATCCGCTCTATGAAGAAGCAAGCCGTTGGATCGAAGATTGGTCAAAGGAATTGCTTGATGTCGCCCAGGAAGAATTTAATAACGGCCACCTCGAAGCCGCGATCGTCGCCGCCCGAAAAATCCCCATCCACGCCGTTGCCGCCAAACAAGTCGAAGCACGAATCAAGCAATGGGAAGGCATTTGGAGCGAGGCCGAAAGCATTGTCAAACAGGTAGATGAGTTCCTCGCCAAACGCAACTGGCGCGATGCTTTTAATGAAGCCACCAAGCTCCTCGCCCTCGAAAACCCTTATTGGCAGACCAATCGCTACACCGAAATCGGAACGCGCATCGCCACTGCCAAAGATGAAATCACCAAGATGAATCAGGCCGATCAAGCCATTAGAGACGGCAACGCGGACGAATTGCTCAAAACCCTTCAAGCCCTTGATACGATTCCTAACCAGAGTGCCCTTTATAAAGAGGCCCAAGATATTAAGTCCCGCATGGGTAAACGACTCATTACGCTGGCGGAAGAGGCTGCCGATCAAGGCCAGTTTGATGAAGCGCTGCGCATTACTAACAAGATTCCTGACGGGCTTAATCTCAAGCAAGAGACTGAGGATTTTATTGCTCTGATCGGAGCACAGTCCAAAGCCTCCAAAGGCAATTCACTCGAAATCGAAGAAGCCATCTCCCAAGCCTCCCGCATTCCCGTCGGTCGTCCACTCTACGATCGCGCCCAGAAGCTCGTCTCCCGCTGGCAGGATGAACTCCGTGATATTGCCCTGCTCGATCGCGCCCGAGAACTCGCCCGAGCCGGAAGCCCTGAAGCGATTCAAGCGGCAATCACTGAAGTCTCCACGATCGGTTCTGGCAACGCGAGATATCGTGAAGCCCGAGAATTCATTGAAAAAGAAAGCCGTGAGCTCCAAGTCAAGCCGATCAAGTCCACCGTCAGTGCTCCGATTCCAGCAGCAGACCAGCCCCTTTCAAGCATTCCCAGCCCGTCTGCCACACCCGCCAATCCATCGCCCATCTCCAGCAATGAGTATCAGCCCCTTTTAGAACAAGCCACTCGTCTGGCCGAATCAGGCGATTTACCGAGCGCCATTGCTACGGCCCAGCAGATTCCACCGGACAGCCTGCTCTACAATCAAGCCCAAGGCCGAATTTCCAAGTGGCAGACCCGAAGTGACGCCGAACAAGGTCTCCAGCAGGCGATCGCGCGCGCCGGGGCAGGCAATCCCAACGATCTGCTCGATGCCATTGCCATCGCCCAACAAGTCCCTAACAACAACCCGCTCAAAGCTCAGGCCAACCAGTCCATTGAGCAGTGGAGTGAACAGATCTTACAGGCGGCGATCGGGCAGTCGGCCTATGATTCTCCGGGTGCGATTTCCCTTGCAGGTCGCATTCCAGCCGGAACCGCTGCCTTCAGTCAGGCCCAAATCAACATTTCCCGCTGGAAAAAAGAGCTAGGACAGCGGTAAACTATATAAACCTTTACATAACTTTTGCACAGCCCTCACGATCATGACGACAACGTGAAGGATGCACGCGATGGTCAGGTTAAAGGGCACTGTAAGTATTACTGACCTCCCCCCTCCGCAGATTTATGCTAGAGATTGTCTTCGCTATCTTGTCCGTGTCCGCCGCCGCTGGGATGCGATCGATTTTACCTTTGCTTGTTCTAGGGTGTCTTGCCGGAGAAGGTCTATGGTCTAAAGTGCCTCTTCTTGAGCATGTCTCACCGCCCGTTTTGGTGGGCGTTCTGGTGACGGGTTCACTCTTTGAGGTGATCGCCTCTAAAGATCCCACAGGGATTCGAGTATCCCAACTCTTTCAACTTTGCCTTAGTCCCTTAGTCGGCGGACTCTTGGGTTTTTCCATTGCCCGAGCGTCTGATCTGCCGATGGTGGTGGTGGCGGTGCTGGGGATGGTCAGCGGGCTATTGGCGCTGGTGTTACAGTTGGTGCAAGTGGGGTGGTTTTATCGGTTGCGGGGGTTGCCCCTGTGGATGGTGTTTGCGCAGGATTTTCTCTGCGTGTTGTTAATTATATTTGCCTTCGGATCTCCTCAGCATGGCGGGATTTTGGCGCTGTTGCTTTTGTGGTTTGCGATTCGGAGTGCGGACGAGTGGAAGCATTGGACCCAAGGTGGCATTCGGCAGCGCCTTGCACAGTCAGTCCAACCTCGTAGTACTGAACTCGATCGTTAAGATTTAATCGTTAGAGATTAGCCGTGTCTGGAAACTGCGCGATCGTCTGTTCTAGGTCGCGAATTTTTTTAGATTGTTGATCGACCGTTTGGCGATTGACTCTAAACTGCCGAATCTCAGACCAGACCGTAGACGCCAACACCAGCAGAGCGCCCAATCCCATTGCACCCAGCAGGGCCACAAAGAGCGGAATCTCTACCTCCACGTTCTGAATTACCTTTAAAGTTACAGGCGCACTGTTCTCAATGGACAACCCGCTGAACCCAATCACCAATCCAATCCAAAGAATTACATTGACTAAACGCATGGCTATTCTCACAGCATAATTTTCTATCTGCAAATTTATTGTACCCAATCCTCGAATGATCCGCCTCTAATCCAATAATCCAGCAGGCGGCGTAATTTCAACCCGTTGATTGACCAAATCCACCACTGGGACGATCGGTTCCACAAAGGGAATCAGCACCAAATCCTCCCGCCCATCTAGCTTCACCTCTAACAAATCATTCCCAGCAAAAAGCATATTCACCACCGTGCCGATGCGCTCTTGGCTAGACTGAAGATACACCGCCAGCCCAATCACATCCGACACATGAAACTCACCGTCCTGGAGCTTTGGACGATCGGTTTCGGGCACCAGCATGAGGCATCCTCGCAGCGCTTCGGCTGCATTGCGATCGCTGACTCCGGCAAGCTGAATGATGTACAGCCCTTTTCCTTCTTGAAAATACCCTTTGACCAGCGTGACTTCTTCGGCTGTGGTTTGATTAGGCCGCAAAATCCAGCGTGTTCCCTTCTTTTCAAAACGCTCCGGGAAGTCAGAACTCGGATACACCCGCAACTCGCCGCGAATCCCGTGGGCGGTGACGATTTTGCCCACTTCGACATAGCCTTCGGGAATCAAGCTGACAGTAGTCTTTACGGGAACGCTCATAGGGATAGCGATCGGGCGATCGCTGAAATGCTAAAAAGTGCAACTCCATTATCCAACAGCATCTGTCCCCATTCGCCACAAAATTTGTAAAATCTGAGGCAGACCCCAAACAAGTACAATGGCGTACAGCCGTACCCATGGTGTCCCCCGTGCCCAACCCTGTGTCCAAATTTACCGATCGCCTTCCCATTCCCGACCAGCGCTGGAACATTTACCCAGCGGAAGCTAAGCGTGCGGCGACGATGGCCCAAGCGATCGGCATTTCTCCGGTAATTGCCCAGGTGTTGCTGAATCGGGGCATGACCACCGTGGACGAGGCCAAGGTTTTTCTTGATCCTGACTTGGAAGCTTTGCCGTCACCCTTAGAAGATTTTCCAGATTTGGCATTAAGTTTGGAACTCTTAATCAATGCCATTCATGCGGGACAGAAGATTGCAATTTGTGGGGATTATGATGCGGATGGGATGACGAGTACGGCGTTGCTGCTGCGATCGCTGCGGTCCCTTGGAGCAATCGTTGAGTATGCCATTCCCAGTCGTATGAGTGAAGGCTATGGCATTAACGAACGTATTATCGAAGATTTTCATGCCGATGGGATTAGCGTTGTGCTCACCGTTGACAATGGCATTGCCGCTTATCAGCCGATCGTCCGAGCGCGGGAGTTGGGCCTGATTGTCATCATTACCGATCACCATGACGTTCCTGCCTTACTCCCGCCTGCCAATGCCATTCTGAATCCAAAGCTTATCGACGAATCGTCGCCCTATCGCACTATGGCAGGCGTCGGCGTTGCGTACATTTTGGCGCTGTGTCTGGCGGAAAGCCTAGGGCGCGGGGGAGATTTGCGGGATATGCTGCTGGAACTCTTTACCCTGGGGACAATCGCCGATCTCGCACCCTTGCGCGGCGTCAACCGTCTATGGGTTCGGCGAGGATTACACCTGCTGCCCTATTCGCAGATTCCCGGTGTGCAGGCACTGATGCAGATTTCGGGTGTGAGCAATGATAAAAACATTAAGCCGGATGCGATTGGATTTCGACTAGGGCCACGGATTAATGCGATCGGACGCATCGGCGATCCGGTGATTATTATCGAATTGCTTACGACCGATGACGAAGGGATTGCCTTAGAACGCGCCATGCAGTGCGAACAAGTGAACAAACAACGCCAACTGCTGTGCGAACAGATTGAAGCTGAGGCGATTCAAAGTTATGAAACGGGAACGATTAATGCAAAAGACGATCGGGTGTTAATGCTCGTACAACCCGGTTGGCATCATGGCGTGATTGGCATCGTGGCCTCAAGGCTGATCGAACGGTATGGCGTTCCGGTTTTCATCGGCACCTACGAAGATGAACGTCCCGACCTCATCCGAGGATCAGCTAGAGGGATTCCCGAATTTAATGTCTTTGAAGCGTTAGAACATTGTAAAGACTACATGCTCAAACATGGAGGACATAAAGCAGCGGGCGGCTTTTCGTTCCCGGCGGCCAATCTAGAGAAAATCCGATCGGGCCTTGTTGAATACGCTCATACCTGTCTCGAACCGGAGCACTTAAAACCTTTGGTAACGGTAGATGCGGAGGCGAGTTTAGGTGATTTGGACTACGATTTGTATCTCGAAATGGATGCGCTTCATCCCTGCGGAATGGAGAACTCCGAACCCGTCTTCTGGACCCGAAACGTCCAAATTCTTCAGCAAAAAATGGTGGGCAAAGGACACCTCAAACTCACGCTATCTCAAGACAACCTCAGTACCGGGCAACCGGGAAAAACCATGGGGGCAATAGCATGGCGGTGGGGGGATTATTATCCACTGCCTAAGGTGCTTGATCTCGCCTATCGCCTCAAAACCAATGAATGGCAGGGCGAAGTCTCAATGCAGCTTGAAGTCATCGGGGCCAAGATGCCAAAAGACGAGTTCAATGGCGTGGAATTTAGCTGGAACGATCGCGATTATGTCTGTCAGCGAATCGATCGAGCGGGCGCACTCGAACTCCGAATTCGCAATGGAAAGGGTGAGATTTTGGCGATTCAGAAGGGTCAGCGAATAGGCACGCTCGGCAAACGATTTCAGGCGCTGCGGCAAATCGATGTGACGCAAGAACCGTATTTTGGGCTAGTCAAACAGGCGGCGATCGCATGGGAGTCATCGAGCGTAGACCCAGCGTTATCGAACGTCGTTAATCAAGGCGAGGCATTGGTCTAGCGAAACCCGTTCTCCCAGCTTTTGTTCATTGTTCTTTGAGTATTTTAGGACGGGCAAATCGTTCAAACAATCAGAGGTGGGAGGACATGTGTCCTGGCGGGTCTGCTCGTCGGTGCGGCATTAGGGATGTCAGGATCGATCTTGCGGGGAATGTTGTGAAATAGTCTAGCGGACTCGTTTGTAGGGAACTATCGGTTGATCTTGTTCTACGGCACATCGGACGGAGCGTGGGTGCTGGTGAGTGCAGATGTGCTTGTCGGTTGGGAACCATTGAATTTCTGGTGGGTGCCGTCACGGCCCTGCTAGGATCGCCGATAGTTGTTTTACGTATTTATCGTCTATAGAAAGGAGCTACAGAATGACGCTGCCCCAAATGCCCTCTATGGCTATGCAATCCCCAATTCTTGACGTGAAGGGAATTTCTGGAGGCTATTCGGCCTATCCTCTGATTCAACAGCTTTATCTGACCTTAGAACCAGGGACTTGGCTGAGTCTTGTGGGTCCAAACGGGTCCGGAAAGTCAACGCTATTGAAATTACTAACGCGAATCCTAAAGCCCTTGTCAGGCTGCGTGTATTTGAATGGTCGATCGATTCACGAAGCACCCGCTAAGGCGATCGCTCAGACGCTTGCCTTTTTGCCGCAGCAGCAAACGGTCCCTCAAGGTCTAAGCGTTCGTCAGCTTGTGGGTTTAGGCAGGTCACCTCATCAGGACTGGTGGGAATGGAATCTGTCTAAAAAAGATCGGGACATTATCGATCGGTGCATTGAGCAAGTTCGACTCGAAAAATTTTGCGATCGTCCGGTGGACGATCTCTCAGGTGGTGAACGGCAGCGGGCATTTCTAGCGCTGGCGCTGGCGCAAGAACCGAAGGTTTTGCTTCTTGACGAGCCGACGACCTATCTTGATGTGTATTACCAACTTGAACTTCTAGAGTTGCTCAAGCTGCTCAATCAGAAGCAAGATCTAACCTTAGTCACCGTTTTACATGAACTTAACCTAGCCGTCCGCTATAGCGATCGGATTGCAGTTTTGAATTCTGGAAGTTTGCACAGCATGGGTAAACCTAGTGCGGTGATGACCCCTGAAATGTTGGCAAGTGTGTTTAAAATCCGGGCCGAAATCGTTCAGACCTCCGTTGGTTTACAAGTCTGTCCGTTATCCCCTATTTGAATCCATTCATCTAAAAATCATGAAATCTGTCACTCATCTTTCGAGCTTAACGAAAGGAATATCGCGATGCTAGACAATTTCAACACGTTTATTCGGTCAAACCCAGATCCCCGAGAACTTCAACGATCGATCGGATGCTTCGACTCCATTTAAATCTAACCTTTAAAAAAAAGTCTACATCCGACATTGAAGGAAACAGACCGAGTTCAACTGGCCCGATTTGAATACTGGCAACTGATTCGATTGATTCCAGCTCAAGATCTCGTTTTTCTGGATGAATCCGGAGTAAATCTGTCTCTGGCTAGGGAATATGCACGTTCCAGCCAAGGGAGCCGAGTGTATGAATCCAAACCGAGCCGGACTAAAAATGTCTCCATGGTGGGTGCAATCAGCCTCAAGAAAGGATTGCTAAGTCAGTGGAACATGGTGGGCTACATGGATGCGCTCACCTTTGACGCCTTTATTTCCCAGAAATTGCTTCCTGAACTGTGGCTAGGAGCGGTCCTTGTGATGGATAACTGCTCCATTCACAAAAGTGAAGAAATCGAAGCCTTAATTCAGTCGGTCGGCGTAAGAATCATCTATCTACCACCCTATTCCCCAGATTTTTTTCCCATTGAGAATTGTTGGTCCAAGATTAAAGGTATTCGACAAACCATTGGAGCGAGAACGTATCGTGGTTTATTAATGGCATTAGAAAAATCATTTCTAAGCGTAACTAAAAAGGATTTACTCGGTTGGTTTACGCATTGCTGTTACTGTACAGAAGAAGACTG
>ENA-OFCD01000076-OFCD01000076.1-metagenomes-genome-assembly--contig:-NODE-76-length-62565-cov-7.084546_pt1 | contig 62565 bp, 55 predicted proteins | sample MGYA00153392_OFCD01 | MGnify analysis MGYA00153392 | reverse complement strand
GGCCGGGCCGCCCCCTGAGGGGACGGCCCGGCCGGACAGCGGACTGCTAGCGGGCCATCGCCTGCAGGAAGGCGGCGCCGTTGGGGCTACCCACCCCCGTGACGTCGTCGTAGCCCTTTCGGGTGTAGATCGTGCCGGTCTGGTTGAACGTCCGTAGGAACGTCGTGACGCCGGCACTGGCGTCGACGCCGTTGTTGTAGTTCGCGCGCACGACCCCATCGGTGATCTTGCGGCCGTGGTCGACGTCGCGGAAAGCGTCGGTGCCCGCGAGGCCGTACATCGCGGGGTTGAGGAAGCCCAGGGGCTGACCGGCTGCCTGGTTCGCGATGGCCACCACGCCGGCGAACAGGGGGCTCGACAGGCTGGTGCCGCCGATGCGGTACTCGCTGTACTTCGTGGACCCGTCCGGGAACTGCTGGGTCTGACCGATCAGGAAGCCGGTCTGCGGGTCAGCGACCATCGAGACGTCCGGGACAGCCCGCTTGGCGCCGCCGAAGTATTTTGCGATGCCGTTCGGGACGACCCGGGCCTGGTAGGCCGGCTGGGGCCACACCCGGCTCGTTCCACCGCCACCGCCGTACTTGTAGGAGGGCGGGACTGGCGACCAGGCGCCGTTGACCAGAGTCGAGGAACCCGTGCCCCAGCCCTGCTCGAACAGGTAGTCGTCGGCTTGGCCGACGGCGAGCGCCGTACCGCCCACGGCGGTGACGTACGGGTCGGAGGCTGGGCTGTCGACCTGACGCGTGCCGGTGTTGACGATCTCGTCGCCATTGTCGCCGGAGGAGAACAGCACGCTGATCCCCTGGGCCGCTGCCTGCAGATAGGTCTGGTGCTCAACGCTCGGCTCGGACTCGCCGGTGTTGCCGTAGGAGTTGGTGATCACATCGGCGAGCCCGTTGTCGACGATCGTGTTGACAGCGGCCAGGATGTCGTTGTTGAAGCAGCTGCTCGCTCCGACGTAGACGATGTTCGCGGCGGGAGCGGTGGCATGCACGGCCTCCACGTCGAGGGTCTCCTCGCCGTACCACCCCTGCGGGCCACACGCCGCGACGTTGCCGTAGCTGCCGGGCAGGACCTGCGAGAACTGGTAGTCGCGCAGCGGGTGCCGAGCGTCGTTGCGAGCGGCGTACGTCTGGGCGTCCTTGAGGATCGTCGGTGAGGCATAGGCATCCACGATCGCGACGCGTACCCCGCGTCCGTCCAGGCCCTGCCCCAGCGCGCTGTCGGTGCCGTACGCGCCCCTGATCTGGCCGGGCTTGTAGCCACACGGGACCAGGGTCAGCGGATCGGCGAGGATCTGCGGCACGCCCGTGGCCTTCTTCTGCCCGTAGTAGTCCGAGCATGGCGGCGCATTGCGGAAGACGGGCGACGGTCCGGGCAGCTGGCCGCCGGTCGTCTGCGGGGTCGCGCCCGGGGTGACGGTCGCACCCTCCTCTGCCGCTGTCACGTGCAGCGGCGTCACGACCGCGGAGGTGTCGAGCCCCGAGATGCCGGCCACCAGTGCGCTCAGTGCCGCCGGCACCGAGGTCGCGGTCGACGGTGCAGAAACCCGCTTGCCGGCCCGGTCATAGTCCTGCAGCTTCGTTCCGAAGGCCTTCTCGGCCTGGGCGGCGGTGCCGTCGAAGGCGACGTAGCGACCATTGGCCGGCACGTCGGTGACGGTGAATCCGCTGTCGGTCAGGAAGCGGGTGACGCTGGAGACCTGACGGCTCGTCGGGGCGAACCGGGCCCGCCACTGCGCCGCAGTGACGTAGTGCCGGTAGCTCGCGCTGCGCGGGTTTGAGACCGCGTCCGCGAGTGCGGTTGCACCTGCGGCATCGCGCAGGTTGAGCAGTACGGACAGGTGCAGCCTGCTGGCGGCGTCGGTGTGACCGGTGGTGGTCGCCGAGGCGGTCCAGTCCGGTGACGCGTCGACGGTGGCCCGATCGGGGCCGGCGGCGAGGACGGCCGACTGACCGAGGAAGGCAAGGCTCATGGCGACGGTGGTTCCGACGACGGCCCCGCGGGTGCGGCGTGAGGACAACTGAACTCCCTGGGTGGGGGGCGCACTCCGGTCGGAGCGCACGCCATCGTGGGCCCGCCCGGAATGCCTGACAAATTATCGCTTAGCGTAACTAGACGGTTACGGGTGGTTGCTCCCGTATTCCGCACCTGGGGGGCTCGTCGTACCTGCCCCGTCCGGGCCCCATTCCCGGTCGGTACAGCCGGGCGGCTCTGCCAGACTGTGCGCCGTCGAGAGGCTGGTCGCATGATCGAGCGCTACACGCTCCCCGAGATGGGCCGCGTCTGGTCCGAGGCGCACAAGTACGAGCTGTGGTGCCAGGTCGAGGTGCTGGTGCTGGAGGCGCACGCTGCCGCGGGTGTGGTCCCCGAGTCGTCGGTGGCCCCGGTGCGCTCCGCCGCACCCCCGACGCCGGCCGCGGTCGCCGAGATCGAGGCGGTGACGCAGCACGACGTGATCGCGTTCCTGTCGGCCTGGGCCGACAACACGATGCCGCGCGAGGCCGCCGCCTACGTGCACTTCGGGATGACCAGCTCGGACCTGCTCGACACCGCGCTGGCGCTGCAGCTGGTGGAGGCCAGCGACCTCCTGCTCGCCCGCTGCGACACCCTCGTCGCCGCGCTGCGGGACCTCGGGCTCGAGCACCGCGACACCGTCAAGGTCGGGCGTACGCACGGCATCCATGCCGAGCCGACGACGTGGGGCCATCGGGTTGCCGACCTCGCCTTCGCGATGGCCCGCTCGCGGGACCGGCTGCGCGCCGCACGGGCGTCGGTCGCCGTGGCCAAGATCAGTGGCGCTGTGGGGACGTACTCCAACATCTCCAGCGACGTGGAGCGGACCGTTGCCGCACGGCTCGGGCTGGTCCCCGCGCCCGCCGCGACCCAGGTCGTCATCCGCGACGGGATAGCCGAGTGGGTGTCGGCACTCGCGGTCATCGCCACGGTCTGCGAGGCCTTCGCGCTGGAGGTCCGGCACGGCCAGCGCACCGAGGTGCGCGAGCTGTCCGAGCCGTTCGCCAAGGGCCAGAAGGGCTCCTCGGCGATGCCGCACAAGAAGAACCCGATCGCCTCGGAGCGGATCGCGGGGCTCGCGCGGATCGTCCGCGCCCAGGTCATCCCGGTCATGGAGGGCATCCCGCTGTGGCACGAGCGCGACATCAGCCACTCCTCGGCCGAGCGGGTGGCGCTGCCCGACGCCGCGATCGGCACCGACTACCTGCTGCACCTCACGACGCGGCTGGTCACCGGGCTGGTGGTCCACCCCGACCGGATGCGGGCCAACCTGGACAGCTCCGGCGGGCTGATCTACACCTCGACGGTGCTGCTCGAGCTGGTCGAGGCCGGGTTGTCGAGGGAGGACGCGTACGCCTTCGTGCAGCGCGCGGCGATGCGTACGTGGGAGACGGGCGAGCCCTTCCGGGCCACCCTGTCCGCCGAGGCCGCCACGGCCGGGCAGTCACTGGACGAGGCGCGCCTGGACGAGGTCTGCCGGCCCGAGCGGTTCCTGGCTCGGCTCGGCCCGGTCTTCGAGCGGCTGGCAGCGCTGACGTGACGGACGCCGCTGGGGCGGGCGCGCCGCTGCCGCTCCCCCTGGTGGCCCGGGGCAAGGTCCGGGAGCTGTACGCCGTGGACGAGGACCACCTGCTGCTGGTCGCGTCGGACCGCATCTCGGCGTACGACGTGGTGCTGCCGACGCCGGTGCCCGACAAGGGCGCGGTGCTGACCGCCCTGTCGCTGTGGTGGTTCGGGCAGCTGCGCGACCTGGTGCCCGATCACCTGGTGACAGCGGACGTTGCGGACTACCCGGCCGCGCTGCTGCCGTACGCGCAGCAGCTGCGCGGGCGCTCGATGCTGTGCCGTCGGCTGACCATGCAGCCCGTCGAGTGCGTCGCCCGGGGCTACCTCGCCGGGAGCGGGCTCGCCGACTACCGCGCGACGGGGGGCGTGTGCGGGATGCCGCTGCCCGACGGGCTGGTCGACGGCTCGCGGCTGCCCGAGCCGCTCTTCACACCGGCCACCAAGGCTGAGCCGGGCGAGCACGACGAGAACGTCTCCTTCGCCGCCGTCTCGGCCACCGTCGGTGCGTCGGTGGCGGAGGAGCTGCGCAGGATCACGCTGGCGGTCTACGCCCGGGGAGCGGCCATGTCTGCTGCGCGCGGTCTGCTGCTGGCCGACACCAAGCTCGAGCTGGGCCTCGACACGGCCGGCGTCCTGACGCTCGGCGATGAGGTCCTCACGCCGGACTCGTCGCGCTTCTGGGAAGCCTCGTCGTACGCGCCGGGCCGTCCGCAGCCGTCCTACGACAAGCAGTACGTCCGCGACTGGCTGACGGCCACCGGCTGGGATCGCTCCGAGCCAGGGCCGGAGCTGCCGGCGGATGTCGTCGCACAGACCCGCGGCCGCTACGTCGAGGCCTACGAGCGGCTGACCGGCAACTCGTTCGACAGCTACCTGCGCGAGTCCTGACCCGGGCGTGGGACGGCGGACGCCAGGACCTGGACGGCTAGCCTCCAGCGCATGCCGGTGCACCAGGTGGTCGTGGACGTCATGCTCAAGCCGGAGATCCTGGACCCCCAGGGGCAGGCGGTCGCCAACGCGATCCCGACGCTCGGTGCCGCGGCCCCGGTGGCCGTGCGGATCGGCAGGCACGTGCAGCTCGCGCTCGATGCCGTGGACGAGGCCGCCGCGCTCGCGCAAGCCACGCACCTGGCCCAGGTGCTGCTGAGCAACCCGGTGATCGAGAACTTCACGGTCCGCGCCGGCTAGCGCCAGCGGCGCCCCGGTTAGCCTGACGGGATGCTGATCGGCGTCGTGACCTTCCCGGGGAGCCTGGACGACCGGGACGCCCAGCGGGCCGTCCGCCTGGCCGGCGGTGCGGCTGTCGCCCTCTGGCACGCCGACCCCGATCTGCACGGCGTCGACGCGGTCGTCCTGCCCGGCGGTTTCTCCTACGGCGACTACCTGCGAGCCGGCGCCATCGCCCGGTTCGCCCCGGTGATGCAGACGATCGCCGACGCGGCAAGGGGTGGGTTACCGGTACTCGGCATCTGCAACGGCTTCCAGGTGCTGTGCGAGAGCCACCTGCTGCCGGGTGCGCTGATGCGCAACCGGCACCTGCGCTTCGTCAACCGCGACCAGCCGTTGCGCATCACGTCGACCGCGACGGCCTGGACGGGCAGCTTCTCGACCGGCCAGGACGTCGTCATCCCGATCAAGAACGGTGAGGGCTGCTACGTCGCGGACGACGCGGTGCTCGACGAGCTCGAGGCGACCGGCCGGGTGGTCGCGCGCTACACCGGCAACAATCCCAACGGCTCGCTGCGCGACATCGCCGGGATCGCCAACGCCGCAGGCAATGTCGTGGGCTTCATGCCGCACCCTGAGCACGCGGTCGAGGGCCTGACCGGTCCCGGCACCGACGGGTTGACCTTCTTCGCCAGCGTCCTGGCATCCCTCGCCTCGGCGTAGCCGAACCCCGCACCGCTTCGCCCGTGACAGCCCGCCTCGCACCCACCCGCCCTCACCCACCCGCCCTCAGCCGCCTCGTGCCCACCCTGGTGGACATTGTGTGCTTAACTTCAAGTGCTAGCACGCAATGTCGGTGAGCCTCCAGCTTGCTGAGCGTGGCGAAAGCGGCCAGGGATCGACATTGTGTGGTTGATCTTCAAGATGATGCACACAATGTCGGAGCCAGAGGCATCCGAGGGCCCGTTCGGCAGCGATGCGGGCTGTCGCGGGTGCACGACTAGCCTTCCGTCCCGTGAGTGAGCCTGCCGCCGACGCGCCGGGCGGCGGCGCGCCCGCCGTCCTCGAGCCCGCCGTGCACGAACCGGTCGTGGACACCGTCGAGGTCGCGCGGAGCACCCCGGACCAGCTCCAGCCGTACGCCGACCTGGGGCTGCAGGCCGACGAGTACGCCCGGATCCGCGAGGTGCTAGGGCGCCGCCCGACGCAGGCCGAGCTGGCGATGTACTCGATCATGTGGAGTGAGCACTGCTCGTACAAGAGCAGCAAGGTGCACCTGCGGCAGTTCGGGGACATCGTCGGCAACATTCCGCATGCGGCGCGGGACCGGCTGCTCGTGGGGATGGGCGAGAACGCCGGGGTCGTGGATGTCGGTGAAGGTCTCGCGGTCACCTTCAAGGTCGAGTCGCACAATCATCCGAGCTACGTCGAGCCCTACCAGGGGGCGGCGACCGGCATCGGCGGCATCGTCCGCGACATCCTGACGATGGGCGCCCGACCGGTGCTCGTCATGGATTCGCTCCGGTTCGGCGACGCGGAGCACCCCGACACCGCCCGGGTGCTGCCCGGGATCGTCGCGGGCATCGGCGGATACGGGAACTGCCTCGGCCTGCCCAACGTCGGCGGCGAGGTCGTGTTCGACCCCAGCTACCAGGGCAACCCGCTGGTCAACGCGCTGTGCCTCGGCGTGCTGCGCAGGGACCGCATCCAGCGCAGCGCCGCCCGCGGCGCCGGCAACATCGTGGTGCTGCTCGGCGCGCGGACCGGTCGCGACGGGATCGGCGGCGTCAGCGTGCTGGCCAGCGCGACCTTCGACGAGGGTGGCCCGGCCAAGCGGCCCGCGGTGCAGGTCGGCGACCCGTTCACCGAGAAGCTGCTGATCGAGAGCTGCCTGGAGATGTTCGACGCCGACCTGGTCGCGGGCATCCAGGATCTCGGCGGGGCAGGGCTGACCTGCGCACTGACCGAGACCGCCGCCGCCGGGCGGTCCGGGATGTTCGCGCACCTGGACCGGGTGCCGCTCCGCGAGGCGAGCATGGAGCCGCACGAGATATTGGCGAGCGAGTCCCAGGAGCGGATGCTGGCGATCGTCGAGCCACGCCACCTCGACCAGGTCCTCGCGATCGCGCAGAAGTGGGGGGTGCTCGCCACCGCCATCGGCGAGGTCACGGCCGGCGACCGGCTCACCGTGCAGTGGCACGGCAAGACTGTCGTCGACGTGCCGCCGGGCAGCCTCGCCGACGACGGCCCGGTCTACGAGCGGCCGACCGCCCGGCCGGCCGACCTCGACGAGCTGCAGGCCCAGCCGCTGCCGCCCTTCCCCGAGGTCACGCCAGAGCTGCTGCTGCGGATGGTCGCCAGCCCGAACCTCTGCTCCAAGCGCTGGATCGTGGAGCAGTACGACCGGATCGTGCTCGGCGACACGGTGCTCGCCTGGCCGCAGGACGCCGGCGTGGTGCGGCTGTCGGAGCAGACCGGGCTCGGGATCGCCCTCGCCACCGACGGCAACGGCCGCTACACCCGGCTCGATCCGTACGCCGGCGCGCAGCTCGCGCTCGCCGAGGCCTACCGCAACGTCGCCGCGACGGGCGCGGTGCCGATCGCCGTCACCAACTGCCTGAACTTCGGCAGCCCCGAGGACCCGGAGGTGATGTGGCAGTTCGCCGCGGCGACCCGCGGGCTCGCCGACGGCTGCACTGCCCTCGGCATCCCGGTGACCGGCGGCAACGTGAGTTTCTACAACTCCACCGCCGGTACGCCGATCAACCCGACCCCGGTCGTCGGCGTCCTCGGTGTGTTCGACGACGTCGCCCGGCGTACGCCGATGGGTTTCCAGGAGCCCGGCGAGGCGCTGTTGCTGCTCGGAAGCACCCGCGAGGAGCTCGGCGGCAGCGAGTGGGCCTGGGCCGAGCACCGGCACCTGGGCGGCAGCCCGCCGCGGGTCGACCTCGCGCGTGAGCGGCTGCTGAGCGAGGTGCTCGTCAGTGGCTCGCGCGACGGGATGCTGTCGAGCGCCCATGACGTCTCCGACGGCGGGCTCGCGCAGACCCTGGTCGAGAGCGCGCTCGCCAACGGCGTGGGGGCCCGCATCGTGCTGCCCGCCGGCCTGACGCCGTTCGTCCAGCTGTTCAGCGAGTCGGCCGGCCGCGCGCTGGTCAGCGTCCCGCGCAGCGAGGAGCTGCGGTTCACCGAGATGTGCAGCGCCCGCGACCTGCCGTGCACCCGCATCGGCGTCACCGACGGCTCCGGCCTGGACATCCAGGACCTGCTCGACCTGCCACTGGACCGGATCCGCGAGGCGTACGAGGCGACCCTGCCCGCGCTGTTCGGGCCGCTCGCCGGGTCCACCGCCGACGCGCCGGCCGGCCCGGCGCTGTCGGACCCTGCGCTGTCGGATCCGGCGCGGGCACAGCCCGACGGACGCCAGTCCGACGGACGCCAGCCCGACGGACGCCAGCCCGACCTCGGCTAGCCGCCCGACCCCGTCCGGCGCGGGCTCTGCCGGAACGCCCATCGAAGGACCGCCATGCCACTTTCCACCGAACCGCTGCCGAGCCTGACCCATGACGAGGCCCGAGAGCGCGCTGCCTTGCTCGAGGTCGAGCGGTACGACCTCGCCATCGACCTCACCGGCCTGCTCGAGGGCGATGCCCTGCGGGTCGAGTGCACGATCCGCTTCGCGTGCCGCAGGCCCGGTGCGGCGACCTTCCTCGACTGTGCGGCCGAGGTCGAGCAGGTCGTCCTCAACGGAGTTGTCGTGCCCGGAGCGAAGGGCCCGCGCGTCGCGCTGGACAATCTCACGGCTGACAACGTCGTCGTCGTCCGTTCGGTGCAGACCAACACCGCGCAGCGCGCCGGCGTACACCGTTCGGTCGATGCCTCCGACGGGGCGGTCTACGTGTGGACGAGTTTCGAGCCCGATGAGGCCCGGTGGGCCTGGGCGTGCTTCGACCAGCCCGATCTGAAGGCCGCCTTCGCCCTCACCGTCGACGCCCCGGCGGGCTGGACCGTCCTCACCAGCAGCCCCGGCCCGGTCGTCACCGAGGTCGACGGGGGCCGGCGGTGGGCGTTCCCGGACACGCCGCGGCTGTCGACGTACGTCCCGGCGCTGGTCGCCGGTCCGTTCCACGTCGTGCGCCGTGAGGTCGGCGGGTACGACCTGGGCCTGGCCAGCCGGCGCTCGCTGGCGACACAGCTCGACCGGGACGCCGACGAGCTGTTCGGGCTGACCGCAGCCGGGCTGGCCTTCTTCGGCGAGCGCTTCGCGATGCCGTTCCCGCAACGTCGCTACGACCAGGTCTTCGTACCCGAGTTCGGCGGTGCGATGGAGAACTACGGCTGTGTGACCTGGTCCGACGCCTTCCTCTACCGGTCGACGCCGAGCCCGGGCGAGAGCGAGCTGCGCGCCGCCGTGCTGCTGCACGAGATGGCGCACATGTGGTTCGGCGACATGGTGACGATGAGCTGGTGGGACGACCTGTGGCTCAACGAGGCGTTCGCAGAGTGGGCCTGCCACTGGGCGGCTGCCGCCGCGACCGTGCACACCGACATCTGGGCGTCGTTCCTGGCCGGTCGCAAGCTGGGCGGCTACACGGCCGATCGGGCTCCCAGCAGCCACCCGATCCGGCAGGCCGCCCCGGATGTGGCTGCCGCCGCCGCCGGTTTCGACAGCATCACGTACGCCAAAGGTGCCAGCGTGCTCAAGCAGCTCGTCGCCTGGGTCGGCGAAGACGCGTTCGTCACCGGGCTCCGGGCGTACTTCGCCCGGTACGCCTGGGGCAACGCGACGCTCGACGACCTGATGGCAGAGCTCGCCAGGGCCAGTGGTCGCGACCTGGCCGCGTGGACGAAGGGCTGGCTCGAGACGGCGGGCACCGACACCCTCACGCTGCGCGGGGCGGTCCTGAGCGTCCAGGGACCGGCCGGCGGACCGCCGCGGCCGCACCGGCTCGACGTCGGGGTGTACGTCCGCGACGGCGCTGCGCTGATCCGCCGGGACGTGCTCTCGCTGGAGACGGCGGGGTCCGAGGTGACCCTTGACGTCACGGCGCCGGTCGATCTGCTGCTGATCAACGACGACGACCTGACCTTCGCGGCGGTGCGGCCCGACCCTGCGTCGGTCAGGGCGCTGCTGGCGGCCGCCCCCGCGCTCCCGACCGTCGTGGCCCGGACACTGGCGGTCACTACCGCCTGGCAGCTCGTGGTCCTCGGTGAGCTGTCGGCTCGCGAGTTCGTGGCCTGCGCCACCGCTGTGCTGGCCGCTGAGCGAAACGACGCGCTCGTGGAGCCCGTCCTGACGCTCGCCGTCAACGCAGCAGATCTCTGGTCGCCCGGGCACGACCGGGACGCGCTGCTGGGTGCGGTCGCAGACACCTGCCTGCAGCTCGCGGCGCAGCCGGCCAGCCGGCTGGTGGCTACCCGCTCGCTGGCCCGAACCGCGAGCAGCGAGGCGCAGCTCGGTGCCCTCGAGGAGCTGGCGGGCCACGACGTCGACCTGGCATGGCGGCGGCTGCAGCGGCTGGCGGCGCTCGAGCGGCTCCCGGCCGGCGCCGTCGAGGCGCTCGAGGCCGCCGACCCCGACCCGGACGCCGCGGCCCGCGCGGTCGTCGTACGGGCCGCCCGGCCTACCGACGACGCCAAGCGCGAAGCGTGGGCGGCCGCCCGCGGCACCCGCGTGCCGCTCAGCGGCATGCGGGCGCTGCGCGAGGCGTTCTGGCAGTCCTCGCAGGCCGACCTCCTCGCGCCGTACGCCGAGCGCTACCTCACCGCACTGCCCGAGTTCGGCGGTCACGGGATGATCCCCACGATGGTCCTCGCCGCGACGCTGTTCCCGATGTTCGGGGTCGACGCCGCGTACGTCGACCGGCTCGAACGGGTCGCTGCCGGGGCCGACGTCGACCCGGTCGCGCGGCAGATCGTCGTGGAGCGGTCCGACGAGCTGCGCCGGATGCTCGCCGCCCGCGGCTGAGGTGGCAGCCGCGCCGTCGTACGACGAGCTCGTTGCAGCGCTGGCAGCGCAGGAACCTCGCGCGACGCCGGCGTCCGGCGTCGACGGATTGCGGGCGCAGCTGGCCCTTGCCGTGGCGGCGGCCGAGGAGCCGGACCGCGACGCCCTGCGGGTGGCCTGCCGGGCACTGGCGCGTGAGCTCGCCGCCCGGGTGCCGGGGCGGACCGTCGAGCTGCGGGTCCCGCCGTACGCCGCCGTGCAGTGCGTCGCCGGCCCACGCCACACCCGCGGCACCCCGCCCAACGTGGTGGAGGTGGACCCGCTCGCCTGGGTCCGACTGGCGGTCGGCAGCCTCGCCTGGGCCGACGCGGCCGGCGACGGGCGGGTGCGGGCCAGCGGCGAGCGCTCCGACCTGTCGGCGCACCTGCCGCTGCTGTGACGTGGCCGTGGACTCCCAGGTACCGATCGGGCCGTCTGACCCCAGCGACGTCACGCCGGATGCTCCATCTGCGCCGCACCACCGCTAAAGATGGTGCGTCTTCGTCCTTGCCCCCCTGCGAGAGTGCGCTGAAAGCGCCGGTCACAGCGCGCCGTCGAAGGGGAGCAGGGGAGGCGACAACGTGATCATCAGGACCGCCACCGAGCGGGACTGGCCACAGATCTACCCGTTCTTTGCCGCCATCGTGGCTGCCGGCGAGACGTACGCCTACCCCGAGGGGCTCACGCTCGAGCAGGCCCGCCCCTGGTGGCTGGAGCCGCTACCTGGGACGACTGTCGTCGCGGGCGACGGCGACGTGCTGGTCGGCTCGGCCAAGGCCGGCCCCAACCGCCCTGGGCGCGGCGCCCACGTGGCGACCGCCAGCTTCATGGTTGCCCCGGCGCACCAGGGTCGCGGCGTCGGGCGGGCGCTCGGCGAGCACGTGCTCGGCTGGGCGCGTGCCGCCGGCTACCGAAGCATGCAGTTCAACGCCGTCGTGGAGACCAACACGGCTGCGGTACGGCTCTGGCAGTCGCTGGGCCTCGAGGTGCTGTGCACCGTCCCCGAGGCCTTCGACCACCGGCGGCTGGGGCTGGTGGGCCTGCACGTGATGCACATGCGCCTGTGAGGTGGGACGCGCTGCGAGGGCGGGCAAGGGCCCTGTCGAAGCGCCCCCTCGCAGGCGAGGTGCCCTGTCGCAGGGAAGGTCGTACCAGCGACCGAGCCGTGCCGCGCAAGGGACAGGGGAGTCGCCGCCGCTACAATGCGTGGGCACCCCTGCCTGTACGACGAGGAGCCCCCGCGTGCCCGTCAGCGACGGACTGCAGGACACCGACGATGCGTACCAGCCCGAGCGGCCGGTCGGTGAGGAGTGCGGCGTCTTCGGCGTGTGGGCGCCCGACGAGGACGTCGCCAAGCTGACGTACTACGGGCTCTACGCCCTGCAGCACCGCGGCCAGGAGGCCGCCGGGATGGCGGTGTCGGACGGCAGCGCCGTGCTGGTCTACAAGGAGCTCGGGCTGGTGGCGCAGGTGTTCGACGAGGCGATCCTGTCGAGCCTGCGTGGACACCTGGCGATCGGCCATACGCGTTACTCCACGACCGGCTCCAGCACCTGGGAGAACGCCCAGCCGAGCTTTCGCCAGCTGTCCACCGGCGGCAGCCTCGCGCTCGGCCACAACGGCAACCTCACCAACACCCCCGAGCTCACCCGGCTGGCCGCGGCGCTCGACCCGCGGGCCGACCCGATGGGCGCCACGACCGACAGCGACCTGATCACCACCCTGCTCGCGCAGCCCGACCTGCCGCCGGACGCCGCGGCGATGCAGGTCCTGCCGCTGCTGAAGGGCGCGTACTGCCTGGTGTTCATGGACGACCAGACGCTGTACGCCGCCCGCGACCCGCACGGCGTGCGCCCGCTCGTGCTCGGCCGGCTCGAGCGCGGCTGGGTCGTGGCGAGCGAGACCGCCGCGCTGGACATCGTCGGCGCCAGCTTCGTCCGCGAGGTGGAGCCGGGCGAGCTGCTGGCCATCGACGAGCATGGCGTGCGCAGCCAGCGGTTCGCCGCGGCAAACCCGAAGGGCTGCCTGTTCGAGTACGTCTACCTCGCGCGCCCCGACACCACGATCGCGGGTCGCTCGGTCTACACGACGCGCGTCGAGGTCGGTCGCACGCTGGCTTTCGAGGCGCCGGCCGACGCCGACCTGGTGATCCCGGTACCCGAGTCCGGCACGCCGGGGGCGATTGGTTTCGCGGAGCAGAGCGGCATCCCGTACGGCATGGGGCTGGTCAAGAACTCCTACGTCGGGCGCACCTTCATCCAGCCCAGCCAGACGATCCGCCAGCTGGGCATCCGGCTCAAGCTCAACCCGCTGCGCGAGGTCATCAAGGGCAAGCGCCTCGTGGTCGTCGATGACTCGATCGTGCGCGGCAACACCCAGCGCGCCCTGGTGCGGATGCTGCGCGAGGCGGGTGCGGCTGAGGTGCACGTACGCATCTCCAGCCCGCCGGTGATGTGGCCGTGCTTCTACGGCATCGACTTCGCGAGCCGAGCGGAGCTGATCGCCAGCGGGATGGGGGTCGAGCAGATCCGCAGCTCGATCGGCGCCGACTCCCTCGCGTTCGTGTCGCTCGAAGGGTTGACCGCCGCGAGCGCGCAGCGTGCCGACCGGCTGTGCCGCGCGTGCTTTGACGGCAACTACCCGATCGCGGTGCCGGGGCCCGACCTGATGGCTCCCGCGCTCGAGGGCATGACCCGCAAGGCCGTCGCCTCCCACAGCCAGCTCGGCGACCACGAGCACATCGCGCTCGGGGTGCACAACGCGCTCGCCAGCGTGGGCGAGTTCAAGGCGCAGCTGCCGTCGTGACCCAGCAGGACCGCACCAGCCCGCCGTTTGACACCACGTCCGGCTCGTCCTACGCCGGCGCCGGCGTCGACATCGAGGCGGGCGACCGGGCTGTTCAGCTGATCAAGCGCCGGGTGGCCCGGTCCCGGCGCCCTGAGGTCGTCGGTGGGCTCGGTGGGTTCGCCGGGCTGTTCCGACTGGACACCACGCGTTACCGCGACCCGCTGCTCGCCTCCTCCACCGACGGTGTCGGCACCAAGCTGGCCATCGCGCAGGCGATGGACAAGCACGACACGGTCGGTATCGACCTGGTCGGCATGGTCGTCGACGACCTGGTGGTCTGCGGAGCCGAGCCGCTGTTCATGCAGGACTACGTCGCGGTCGGCCGGGTCGTGCCGGACAAGGTCGCGACCATCGTCGGCGGCATCGCCGACGGTTGCGCGCTCGCGGGCTGCGCGCTGGTCGGCGGCGAGATCGCCGAGCACCCGGGGTTGATGGCCGATGACCACTACGACCTCGCGGGCACCGGGGTCGGAGTCGTCGAGGCCGACCGGCTGCTCGGCCCCGAGCGGGTCCGCACCGGCGACGTCGTCGTGGGGATGGCGTCCTCCGGCGTCCACAGCAACGGCTTCAGCCTGATCCGGCACGTCCTGCTGCAGGGCGCGCGGCTACGACTGGAGGCCTACGTCGACGAGCTCGGCGGGGTGCTCGGCGAGGTGCTGCTCACGCCGACCCGGATCTACGCCAAGGACTGCCTTGCGCTGATCGACGAGACCGAGGTGCATGCGTTCGCGCACGTCACGGGCGGCGGGCTCGCCGCCAACCTCCGTCGGGTGCTGCCCGAGCATGCCGCTGTCGTCCTGGACCGAGCGAGCTGGCAGCCGCCGCCGGTGTTCGCGCTGGTGCAAGGGCGCGGCCGGGTGGAGCGGGCCGAGATGGAGCGCACGTTCAACATGGGCGTCGGAATGGTCGCGGTGATCGCCCCGGACGACGCGGACCGGGCGCTCGCCGTCCTGACCGCCAGGCATGTCCCGGCCTGGGTCCTGGGGACGATTGCCCCCGGGGCCAGCGGCGTCACGCTGGCGGGCGAGCACCCGGTCTGACGGGCTAGCGGCGGGCGTCGCCCCGCTCGTCTGCGTACGGGTCGTCGTCCTCGTCCTCGTCAGCTGCGGCGGGGGCGGGCGTGAAGGGACTCGGGGTCGCGCCCGCGAGCTCTGCCCTCAACCGGTCGACCTCCAGACCGGGGCCGCCGTACTTGAGCTCACGTGCAACCTTGGTCTGCTTCGCCTTGGCACGGCCGCGCCCCATGGCTCGACCCCCTCGAGGACATCGGGGCCGCTGAGCCCCGGGCGGTGGAACGGTGCATAGAGGGGGCGCCTGACTGACCGCCGCCCCAGATCCTTACGGTACAGGCTTACCCGCCTCGGGACACTTCCGGGGCACGGCCCGCCGACGGCTCAGCGCGGCAGCAGCACCGAGCGCAGCCGGGACACCTCGGCCATCCGGCGCTCGGCCAGCCGGTCAGCAGCCACCGCGGGTGGCACCCCGTCGGCGGCGGCGCTGCGCAGCACAGCCAGCGTGGTGGCGTGGATCGAGCCGGCCCTGCCCTTGGCGCGCTCGAAGCGGAAGCCACCGGAGTGCGCGTGCAGGGCCTCATCGGCGACCTGGATCAGGCCACCGCCGTTGGCCAGGTAGTCCGGGACGTACAGCACGCCGCGGGCGGACAGGGCAGCTTCCAGCCCGGGGTGCGCCAGCTGGTTGTTGGCCGCGCCGCAGACGACAGAGGCCTTCAGGGCGTCGACCACGCCATCGGTCAGCGCGGCGCCCAGAGCGCAGGGAGCGTAGACGTCGAGGTCGGAGGTCGGCAGCGTGGCCACATCCATCGTCTCGACCTGCGGGTGCGCCGCGCGGACCCGCGCGACGGCATCGGTCCGGACATCACTGACCACGACCGACGCGCCGTCCTCCAGCAGTCGCTCCACCAGGTGGTGACCAACCTTGCCGACACCCTCGACGCCGACCCGCCGGCCGGCGAGCGTCGGGCTCCCCCAGGTGTGCTCTGCCGCCGCACGCATCGCCTGGAAGACGCCGTACGCCGTCAGCACCGCGCTGTCGCCGGCCCCGCCCTGCTCGGGCGAGCGCCCCGTGACGAACGATGACTCGCGGGCGATCACGTCCATGTCCTGTACCGAGGTGCCGACGTCGCAGGCCGTCCAGTAGCGCCCGCCCAGGGTCTGGACCATCCGCCCGAAGGCCCGCAACAGCGGCTCGGTCTTGTCGGTGGCCGGGTCGCCGATGATGACGGCCTTGCCACCGCCGAGGTCGAGCCCGGCGACGGCCGCCTTGTAGGCCATCGCCCGCGACAGCGCGAGGACGTCGGCAAGCGCCTGGTCCTCGGTGGCGTACGGGTGGAAGCGGGTGCCACCGAGGGCCGGCCCGAGCGCCGTCGACCAGATGGCGATGATCGCCTTGAGCCCGCTGCGCGGGTCCTGGCAGAACACCACCTGCTCGTGGCCTGCCCCGGCAAGGTGGTCGGTGCGGTCGAACACGCCCATGGTGCCCCCTGGGTCAGCGGTTGCCCCTCGTGAGGACGTCGCAACGGCCGGAGCAGGTACGCCCCGGCACACCAATCTAGTGAGGGTCGTCACCCTGCAGCAGGCGACGGGCCGTCTCGAGGTGGGCACTGACATCGGTCGGTACGAACCACACCTTGTTTGCCGTCCCCTCGGCCAGCCGCGGCAGCAGCTGCAGCTGCTGGTAGGCCAGTACCCGCTCGTCGATGCCGGCAGCCTTGATGGCCTGCACGACCCGGGTGATGGCCAGCGCCTCGCCCTCCGCCCGGAGTACCCGGGCCTGCTTCTCGCCCTCCGCAGCCAGGACCGCAGCCTGCTGGGCCGCCTCCGCGCGCAGGACGGCCGCCTGCTTCTCACCCTGCGCCGACAGCACGGCCGACTGCTGCTGGCCCTCGGCTGTGAGGATCGCCGCCCGCTTGCCGCGGTCGGCCCGCATCGCCTGCTCCATCGCGTCCCGGATGGTCGCCGGCGGCTCGATACCGCGAATCTCGACGCGGTTGACCTTTATCCCCCACTTCCCGGTGGCCTCGTCCAGGACCATCGCGAGCTGGCTGTTGATGTGGTCGCGGCCGGTCAGCGCCTCCTCGAGCGCGAGGCCGCCGACGACGTTGCGCAGGGTCGTGACGACGAGCTGCTCGATGGCGGCGACGTAGTCCTCGATCTGGTATGTCGCCGCAGCCACATCGATCGGCGAGTAGTAGATGACCGTGTCGATGCCGACCACGAGGTTGTCCCGGGTGATCACCGACTGCGGCGGGAAGCCCACGACCTGCTCACGAATGTCAACCTTGACCCGCACCTTGTCGACGACCGGGGCGAGCAGGTGGATGCCGGGGTTCAGCGTCCGGCTGTAGCGACCCAGCCGCTCGATGACGAAGACGCTGGCCTGCGGGACGATCCGTACCGTCCGCGACACCGTGTAGAGCACCAGGGCGAGCAGCACCAGGGCCACGATCGTCCCGGTCATCCGGCACTGCCGTTGTCATCACTGGTCTGGGCCTCGCGCATCACAGCTCCTCGGGGTAGACGTGCAGGGTCGCGCCCTCGACCGAGGCCACGACGACGGTGCGCCCGGCAGCGACGTCGAGTCCGCCGATCGGCCGGGCCCGCCAGAGCTCCCCGTCGAGCCGGACCTGGCCGCCCGTCGCCGACACCGGCTCCACGACCAGGGCGGTGCGCCCGGTCAGCCGGGCCGCGCCGGACAGCAGGGCCGGCACCTCGAGGTGGCGGCGCACCAGTGGCCGCACCAGGACCAGCAGCACGACTGCGGTCACCGCGGCGGCGGCGGCCTGCAGCGGGACGCCGCCGGTGACCAGCGCCGCCGCCCCACCCGCCAGGGCGGCCCCCGCCAGCATCAGCAGCACCAGGTCCAACGTGAAGATCTCCCCGGCGCACAGGGCGACGGCGAGCAACAGCCACAGAACGGGAGACACCTGCTCATCCTGCCCCTGTGGGCGCCCCGATGTGCCGCGTCTGTGCGCGGACGGCACGTGCGAGCATCGACGCCATGACGGCGTACCCCTCTCCGGCGTACGCACCGCCGGCGTACGTCGCGCAGCTGCGCGTCTACGAGCCGCTCGCGGCCTTCCCCCCGGGCGAGCGCGAGCACTGGCTGGCGCACGCCGCCTCTGGCGGCGCGCTGTCCATCGAGCGCGGTCCACAACTGGAGCGCGCCGCCGGGCTCGCCGCCGTCGTGGGAATGCCGCCGGCCTGCGTACCCGACCTGGCCGAGCACGCCTACGTCGCCGAGGTCGACGGCGTCACGCTGGTCTGCCCGCTGCGCACCGTCGTCCGGTCGTGGGAGGCGCTCGCGCAGGTCCGCGCCGGGCTTTCTGACGTGCTGGTCGATGCGCTGCTGCCGCGCGGCGTGCTCGACGCGGCCGAGGATGCCCTGCAGGTCTGGCGTACCGACAACCCTGAGCTGAAGGTGCACGTCCGGTCCAGCACCTGGCAGGTGCCGGTTCGCTGGTTCGTGCTGTTCGACGCCGAAGAGTGCTATCGGAGTCCCGGCGCCAGGGGCCCGACGCCCGCGACCACTCCCGGGTCGCCGCCCGCTGCATCACTGGCCCGACGGACCGGCCGGGCGCTGGTCTACCGCACGCCGATGTCCCGCGCCCGGCGGCGTACGGCGCGGGCGTTGGCGGTGCTGCGGCGCACCCTGGACGACGCGTCGGCAACGGCCGGCGTCGAGGACCTCGGACGCTGGCTGGAGGAGTTCCATCCGCGGTCGCTCGTGGAGCTCGACTACGGCGGGCTGGTCCACCTGGTCGACGACGATGCCATGGCCGAGGACGAGTCGGCCCGTGACGTCGCGGCCGCGATCGCCGCGCTCGGCGCGGGCGACAGCGAGGCGGCCGGCGTCGCCTACGCGCGGGTGACACGCCGGATGTCGGCGCTGCAGGCCGTCGAGAGCGCCAACTGAGCTGACTACGAACTAAGATGGCCCGGATGGGCCATACCAGGAGAAGCGGGCATCGCGCACGCTGTCCGTCACGGGCGGACACCTTCCGGCCCGGCCCGGCCCGAGAGGATCGACCATGAATGCACGCATCCACGAGGCCGAGGCGCTCCTGACCCCTGCCGAGGTGGCGTCGATGTTTCGGGTCGACCCCAAGACTGTCACGCGCTGGGCGAAGTCCGGCAAGCTGACCTCGATCCGCACCCTGGGCGGTCACCGGCGCTACCGAGAGGCCGAGGTGAAGGCGCTGCTTGCGGGCATTCCGCAGCCTCGCCCGCAGGCCTGAGCGCCGCTGCGCCGCAGCCGTGGCGGCACGCTGCGCGGTGAGAATCTGACAGGCTGGTGCAGTGGGCGTGTTCTGCACCGACCGTCTGACCGGTAACGTGCTCGGGCTGCCCAACCGGCTCTGGGTGCTGTTGGGCGAGTCACTGACCGCTCTCGGTGCGCCTCAGGTGGCCGGAGCTTTCGTCCGGGACGGCTATGTGCCGTCGTGGCTGGCCCAGTCCTGGGGAGCCGTGCTCTTCGACTCCCTCGGCGACCTGGTCGTCGTCGCCAGGCCGGTCCCCGGCCGCGTCGACCTGCGCCCGGTGGCGATCTACCGCAGCGGCAGTCCAGCAGCCATCACCTGGTCCCGTGCGGGTGAGCAGCTGTCGGTGTACGACCTTCCTTTCGCGCCGGTCCTGCTGCATTACGCGCAGTTCTGCTCGGCTGGCACGGGGTACGCGGTGACCACGCTGCGACCGCCCTCCCCGGGGACGGCCGTCAGCGCGGTGGCCGCCCGCACCTGGCAGATCCGCAGCGGGCTGTACCCCGTGCCACGCCGACCGGAGAAGAGAAGCGCATGATTCGTACGTTCGGCTGGGCCATGGGGCTCACCGTGGTCGCGCTGGGGGTCGCGCTCGGCTTCGGTGGCCCGGCCACCGCCTTGACCGTGCTGATCCTGGGCGTCCTTGAGATCTCGCTGTCTTTCGACAACGCCGTGGTCAACGCCAAGGTGCTGAACCGGATGGCCCCGGTCTGGCAGAAGGCGTTCCTGACAATCGGGATCCTCATCGCGGTGTTCGGCATGCGCCTGCTGCTGCCGATCCTGATCGTGTCGGTGACGACGGGTGAGTCGCTCGGCAACGTGGTCAGCCTCGCGCTCAACGACGCGGCCCGGTACGGCCAGGAGCTCGCCGCCGCCGAGCACGCGATCTACGCCTTCGGTGGCACCTTCCTGTTGATGATCTTCCTGGACTTTGTCCTGGACACCGAGCGCGACATCTTCTGGCTGACGCCGGTCGAGAAGGCCCTGCACAGGATCGGCAAGCTCGACCAGCTGTCGGTCATCGTCGCCCTCGCCGGCATCTACGTCATGTACGCGATCGCCCCCGACGGCGACCGGACGACGGTCCTGGTGGCCGGCATCGCCGGGCTGTTGACCTACCTGCTGGTCAACGGTCTGGACGGGTTGTTCGAGGAGTCGATGGAAAACCGCGAGGACGCTGACCAGCATGTCGCCACGACCGGCGGCGCAATGACGACCGCGGTGTTCAAGGCCGGCGTCTTCTCCTTCCTGTACCTGGAGGTGCTGGACGCCTCGTTCTCCTTCGACGGCGTGATCGGGGCCTTCGCGATCTCCAACGAGGTCCTCGTCATCGCGCTCGGCCTCGGGATCGGCGCTTTCTGGATCCGCTCGCTCACCATCTACCTGGTGCGCGCGGGCACCCTGTCGGAGTACGTCTACCTCGACCACGGCGCACACTGGGCGATCGGCGTACTCGCCGTGATCATGCTGGCCTCCGTCGACTACAAGATTCCCGAGGTCGTCACCGGGCTGACCGGTGTCGCCTTCATCGTGGCCGCCCTCGTCAGCTCGATCGCCGAGCGCCGCCGGCGGTCCGACCTCGACGAGCCCGAGTCAGCCGGGGTGCACCGTCGCGCCGCCGCACGTCCCTAGCCAGCTGGCCAGTGACAGCAGCAGCGGGCCGAGCGGCGTCTCCATCACCCCGGTGCGCTCATGCAGCGGCGGGAGCTGCGCCCAGGGGTCCGGGGCCTCGTGGTGGCGCCGCCGGTGCCCGCGCTCCAGGCTGACGGGGGCCCGCAGCAGGGTGCGCGGGCGCAGCTGCGCCCGGTAGGCGTCCCACAGCTCAACCAGGACGAGGTCGGACAGCGCGGGAAACAGCCGGTCCGACCACGACGTGCACACCTGCGACGGCACGTACGCCTGCGGGGCGAGCAGGTCGCGGTCCGGCGCGTCGACCGCCAGCAGCGCGCCGGCCACCAGGGTGACCTGGATGTTGTTGAGCCGGAACACCTCCGCCCGGCTGCGGGGAACCAGCGTCACGGTCACCTGCTGAGTCTGCCCGGTGTCATCCTGAAAGGCCGTCACCCACCGGAGGTCACCGTGCTCGAGCACCAGGTCGTCGGCAACGCCATGCAGATGGTGGTCTGCACGCTCCAGCCGGGACAGGTGCTGTACGCCGAGGCCGGCAAGTTCCTGTTCCGCTCGGGCGACGTGGTCATGGAGACCAAGCTCTCGCAGCCCACGTCGCAGCCCGGTGGCGGTGGGTTCGGGGGGTTGCTGCGCGGCGCCGTCGAGGCGGGCAAGCGGATGGCCGCCGGGGAGTCGTTCGCCTTCCAGCACTTCAGTACCCGGGGCGGGGACGGTCTGGTCGCGCTCGCCGGCGTCCTGCCCGGGGAGATGCGCGCCATCGAGGTCGAAGCGGGCAGCACCTGGCTGGCGGAGAAGGACGCCTTCGTCGGCGCGGAGGGCTCGGTGCGCTTCGACGTCGCCTTCGCCGGCGTGCGAACCGGGCTGTCCGGCGGGGAGGGCTTCGTGCTGGAGAAGTTCACCTCGACGACCGGCGGCACGCTGTTCATCGCGGGGGCCGGCAACTTCATCGACATCAACCCGGCGGAGTACGGCGGGACGCTGTACGTCGACACCGGCTGCATCGTCGCCTTCGAGGGCGACAAGATCCAGTACGCCGTCGAACGGATCGGTGGCCTCAACCGGGCCGGCATCATGAACGCGGCGTTCGGCGGTGAAGGCCTGTCCCAGGCGACGCTGCGCGGCGACGGCCGCGTCATCCTGCAGTCGATGACGATCGACGCGCTCGCCAAGGCGCTGCAGAAGAACATCGGCGCCGGCGACAAGAAGACCGGCGCGGGGCTGGGCGGGATCTTCAGCGGCTCGGCGGACTGAGCTCAGCCGCGGCCCCGGGCATCGGCCTGGACGCTGAGCCACCGGAGCAGTTCCTCGCCGGCCCGGGCGCCGGACGCGGCCGTGACGTGGGCGCCCATCCAGCCCAGATCGTGCAGCTCGCCGTGCGCCGGCCGGATGGCCGCGCCTCCGGTGGCTGCTGCGAGCTCGAGCATCGGCTGGTCGAGCAGGCTGTCGCCTGCGGCGAGCAGCAGGTCCGCGCCGAGCAGGTCGAGAAGGTGCCGCACAGCGGCGGCCTTGGACAGGGCCTGCGGCACGGCGTACACCTTGCGGCCCTGCATCGACACCGCCCAGCCCAGCGGTGCCAGGTCGGCGGCCAGCGCCGCGAGCCAGGACTTCGGGACGTCGGCGCGGTTCTGCGCCACGAGGTAGGCGAACAGGCCCTCCGCGGTGCGGACCAGGCGGACCCACGGCTCGCCCTCGACGACACGCAAGCGGGCCTCGACGTCGGCCAGTGGCGCGGCGACCCGGCATCGCTGCGCGACGGCGTCGGCCCACGACGGGTCGCGCTCGCCGTCCACGAGCAGCACGCCGCCGTTGGCGCAGACCGCGTAACGAGCGGCCGCGGGCAGGTGGATCCGGGAGTACTGGGCGACGGTCCGGGTCGTGACAGGGACCACGGTGTGCCGGCCGGCGAGCTCTCCGTACGCCATGATCGCGCCCACCGTCATCGACGACAGCTGCTCACCGTCCCGCTGCTCGACGACAACCGACGGGCCGGCCTCGCCGGCGGAGCGCCGGCTGAACACCACGGTCTGGTCCAGGTCGAGCGCGACGAGGACCCTCATGTGGGCTTAATCAGGCCGACGCAGGTGTACGCGAGGTCCTCGCGCACCACCACGGGTACGCCGCGCTGCGCGGCGAGCACCCGCACATGCTCGAGATCGGCCTCCCGGCCGGGACGCACCAGCACCTGCCACGGCACCCGGCGCAGCAGCACCCGGGTGGTCTCGCCGACGCCGGGCTTGACCAGGTTGATGTCGGAGATGCCGTAGTCGGCTGCCACCTTCTCCACGGCGGCCCAGCCCGCCCAGGTCGGGCTGCGGTCCGCGGCGCGGTGCGCCTCGCGCTCGGCGGCAACGGCCGGCGCCACCTCGGCGAACCGGGCGGACACCGCGTCGAGGAAGACCGCCGACACGTCTGACGGGGCGAGTTCGGCGTAGAACTTGGCGCCGTGGAACATCCCGGGGCGGATCAGGTCGTCACGCAGGACGGTGCGCGACACCAGCCCTGACACCGTGGAGTTGAGGCAGGCCGACGGGATCAGGAAGTCGTCGCGGGTGCCGTACAGATCGGTGCACGACCCAGGGTCGGCCAGCACGGCTAGCCGCGGGTCGACGCCGGGGAAGCCGCCCACGGCCACGGCGAGCTCCCGGGCGATCGCGCCCTTGCCGGTCCAGCCGTCGACGAAACGGACCGCCTCGGCGGGGTGCCGCTCCAGGATGTGCCGGACGGCGACCTCGTCGATGCCCCGGCCGCGGACGATCGAGATCGCGTAGTGCGGTACGTCAAGGCCGTGCGCCCGGGCCAGCCAGCGCCGCAGCAGGATGCCGACGGGTGTGCCGGCCCGGGCCAGCGACACCAGCACGGGGTCGACGCCATGCGCGCGGGCCTGCTCCAGCAGCAGGTCGCCGACCAGCCCGACGGCGTGCGCCAGCCGCACCGCGGTCGCGTCGAGCGCCCGGTGGAACAGCGCCGTGTACGCCGCGTCGGGCTGGTACTCCACCGGCAGCATCTCCGCGTAGTGCCGGCCACCCTGGATCAGCTCCTCGCGGTCCTCGGTGCCGACCTCCAGCGCGACGTGCGACAGGTCGGTGAGCAGCCATGCGCACTCGGCCGGGTCGTACGAGGAGAAGCTCACACCCCCACCAGCAGGACGGACCCGGTCGCCCACGGCCTGAGCGCGTCGGCGAGTGGTCGGGCGGGCGGCAGCGGCGTGTCGACGACGACGACGATGTCGGCGTATGGCGTGCCCGGCAGCCCGTGCAGGCGCGAGGTCCGGCCGGGCTCGTCCGGCGCGGGGAAGCGCAGCGCCCGGCGTACCGCGTAGCCGGGCAGGTCCGCCGGCAGCACCGGGCTGCGGGTCGTGGACTGGAAGGACACCTCGCCGCGCAGCAGTCCTGCGAGTCGCAGCGGCAGCCACATCAGCTCCTCGGTGCCGAGCACCAGCACCGGACCGCCGCTCAGCCGCCCGGCGACCCGGTCGGCCAGGGCCGCCAGCGGCTCGTCGTACCCGCCGAGGTCGGTACCGGTGCGGCCGCCGGTCGGTAGGGCGGTCGGCCATCCCCCGTCCAGCAACTCGACGCGGCCGCGCCCGGTCGGCGCCGCCGCTGCGGGCACCCGGGCGAGTGCGGCCCGCAGGTCGGCCGCCCGGTCCATGACATCCGCGGGCAGCGTCAACGAGCCCGACAGCAGCGCGACGACGTCGACCTGCACACCGAGCCGCGCCGCGCGGGCGGCGAACACCTCGCGGACGTCGGGGGTACGCAGGTCGAGCAGCGTGGCCACGACATAGCGCCGGTGCGGCCGGCGGGTGTGCAGGGCCGCCACGGTATTGAGGGCGGTGGTGCCGGTAGTGAGCTCGTCGTCGACGAGCACGACCGTGCGGTCCGGGTCGTCGAGGACGCCCGGGTCACGGAGCTGCAGCGTGTGGGCCACCGCGTGTGAGTGCTCCTCGTCGAAGCCGAGCACGGCCGGCACGGTCGGCTCCGGCCTTCGGGTGGTGTGCGCGTAGTAACCGCCGGACCCCAGCGCCTGCGCGACGGCGTGGCCGAGGCCGGTGGCTGTCTCGCAGTAGCCGAGCACCACGGGGTCGGCCACGTTCCCGACCAGGCCGGCAAGGCGCCCGGCGGCCTCCAGCGCGACGGCGGGCGATACCGGCAGGTGCTTGCCGAGCACCCGGCTGACGACCAGCTGCGCGCGCCTGGGGTTGTCGCGCAGGGCCAACCCGACCAGGGCGTCGAGCCCGAGCGAGTACGGGTCGGCGTCGACCTGCCAGCGCAGCCCCAGCCCCTGCTCCACGACCCGGCGCAGCGGTAGCTGCGTCACCAGCAGGCCGGCTGCAGCCGTCACGGGCCCCAGGCCGCGTGCGCCTCGGCGGGTCGCTCGGCCTGCGTCGCGTACGCCGCCTGCGCGGCCCGCCAGCCCGCGTCGAGCAGGGCGACGACCCCGTCGGGCTCGGCGAGTACGCCATACACGGCAGCTCGCGCGGTGACCTGCTCGGCCCACAGGGCGTGCGGGCCGAGCTCGTTCATCTTGCCGCCGGACGGCGAGCGCACGACGCCGCCGGAGCCCCGGCCGGCCAGCACGACCAGCGCATCGTCGTACTCCTCGCGGGTGACCGTGTGCATCGCGTTGACGACCGAGACGTGCGTGGGGTGGATGACGGTCTTGCCGGAGAAGCCGTTGGCGCGGTCCAGCGACACCTCGCGGAGCAGCTCGTCGACGTCGTCCCGGACCAGCTGGGTGTGCAGCCGCAGGCTCCGGGTGTTCTCGAACGGCGTGCGCCGCAGCTGGCTCTTGAACAGCCGGTCATTGCCGGAGAAGTGCTCCCACACCGGACCGCTGACGATGTAGTCGCCGCGGCGGCTGAAGGTGTTGATGACGTCGGCGAGCATGTCGCGCACGACTGCGACGTCCCAGATGGTGGTGTCGCGGTCACGGCGCAGGCCGAACAACCCACACAGGTCGGTGCCGCCGACCCGGACGGCCAGCACGCGTTGCCGGTGCCGGTCGAGCAGGGCGCGGACGGCCTGCAGGTGCTCCCCGCGGGTTTCGCGCCAGGCGAGGTCCTCGTGCTCCAGCACCGGCATCGCGAGCAGCCGTGAGCCGGCCACAGCACTGGCCTGCTCGACAGCCTGCAGCCAGGCCTCGCCCTCCGGCCCGGGCCGGAACTTGGGCAGCACGAAACCGGTCAGCCGGTGCGCGGCGTCACCGGCCTGCCGGGCGACCTCGACGGTCTGCTCGGGGCTGCGGACCCGGACGAACAGCATCGGCAGGCGGTCCCGATCGGTCAGCGCCCGCAGCGAGCGGACCACGTTGGCCTGCGCCCAGCCGACCGCGTCGTGGGCGATCGAGTCCTCCAGGCACCAGACGTGGCTCGTCGTGCCGATCCCGGCAGCCCGCCGACTGTCCTCGCCCAGGCGCGCCCGGGTGCCGGGGCTGTAGAAAGTCGCGCCGAGCCCGAGCGCCAGCTGCGCCCGGTCCGCGTCGGGCCGCAGCGGCTGCGGCGGCACGGCGAACAGTGCGTCGCGCGCGGGCTCGCTCAAGAAGTCGAAGTGTCGCAACGTCGCTCCTCCGGCTGTAGCGATCGGCCTACTTACGCCCGGGGGCCCAGTCCATGCCCCAGCCGTACGCGCGGTCCAGAGCGTCCTGGGCGCCCTTGATGTACTTGACCTCGCGCCCCACCCGCAGGGTGCCGCCCTCGTTCTCCAGCAGCGCGATCGCGCACATCCGGCTGCCGGAGGCCTCGTCGAGCTCGACCCGGATCTCGGGGCCGCCGACCGGGTACAGGGTGACGACGCCGTCGGCCTTGTCCCAGGCCGGCACACCGTCGTAGATGAACGCGAAGACGAGCACCCGCTTGATCTCGCCGAGCCGGTCCAGATTGATCGTCATCTCCTCGCCGCCACCGCCGGTGCGGTCGTCGCCGCTGAGCAGGACGTACGGCGGCTTGTCGATCGCACCGAAGGAGTTGCCGAGGGCCTGCACGACGCCCTTCTTGCCGTCGGCGAGCTCGTACAGCGCACCGAGGTCGAGGTCGATGCCCTTGTCTCCGCCGGTGAGCTTCTTCAGGAAGCCACCACCGCCGCCGCCCTCGGGGCGGGCATTCCACTCCAGGCGCACCCGTAGGCGGCCGCTGGCGCCCGAGCCCTTGGTCAGCGAGACCGACGGGGCGGACTTGGTGAGCGTCACCTTGCTCAGCGAGACCCCGCTCTGACCGGAGGGTGCGGGCGTGCTGGGGCGCTTGACGTAGTCGACCATGAGGGGCCTTTCATAAAGGGGGCGTCGTGCAGATAGACGCGCGACGGGCGCGAGGCGTGCCGGCTCAGCCGACGTTGACGCCGTAGTCGGTGGCGATGCCACGCAGGCCGGTGGCGTAGCCCTGACCGACGGCCCGGAACTTCCAGTCAGCGCCGTTGCGGTAGATCTCGCCGAAGACCATCGCGGTCTCGGTGGAGGCATCCTCAGACAGGTCGTAGCGGGCGATCTCAGCCCCACCGGCCTGGTTGACCACGCGGATGAAGGCGTTGCTCACCTGACCGAACGACTGGTGCCGGCTCTCCGCGTCGTAGATCGACACCGGGAAGACGATTTTGTCGACCTCGACGGGCACCAGCGACAGGTTGACCTTGACCTGCTCGTCGTCCCCCTCGCCCTCGCCGGTCAGGTTGTCGCCGGTGTGCTCGACCGCGCCGTCCGGGCTCTTGAGATTGTTGAAGAACACGAAGTGCGCGTCGGAGAGGACCCGGCCCGCGCTGGTGCACAGGATCGCGGAGGCGTCGAGGTCGAAGTCGCTGCCGGTCGTACTGCGGGCGTCCCAACCCAGACCGACGACGACTGCCGTGAGTCCGGGTGCTTCCTTGCTCAGCGACACGTTGCCGCCCTTGCTCAGTGAGACACCCATGAAGCACTCCTTCGTCGGTCGCGGCTCGTGCAGTCCTACCCAGTCAAGCCGACGATGCAGTCGCGGGGCCAGCACGGCTGCAGTCGAACAGCATCGGGCGCGCACGCCTGCTCGTGAACGAGTACGAGGCGCCGGCAACGGTGCCTCAGCCGGTGGCCAGGTCGTAGCCGCGGGTGGCCGGGCAGCCGGTAACCCCGCCGAAAGGTGTCGTTCCCCTGCGGAGATGGGCGAGGCCTCACTGGTGCCGCCGCCGTCTGAGCCAAACCCGTCGTTCCACGTCTCACCCGGCGCGGTCCGGGTTCCGGCAGCGGCCCGTTACAGCATCGTGCCCCTGAAACTGGCGACCGGCGGGTCGGCCGACGACCAGGTGCGCAGCGATGCCCGGCCCAGCACACGACGGTGGGGGGTATGTGCGCCGATGGCGCTGGGTGATGGACGTGGGTACGCCACCCCCGGGTCGCTGCAGCAGGGGCCGGCTTTCGGGCTCCGGCACCGGGTGACACGCTCATCACGTGACGGCTCCGGAAGGCCAGCGGGACGGGTCGGCAGTCGGCAAGCAGCTCGGCCCCCCGTCCGTGGAGGCTGATCTTGAGTTTGACGTGGCCCGCATCGCGCGGCTGGTACTCAATGCACAAGCCCTGTACGAGCGGATGGCGGCCGCGCCCGCTGGCAGTGGGCAGGTCCTCGGGGACCGTGAGCGCCGCCTGCTGCGGCTGCGACAGGCGGTCGACCTCGGTCGACGGGCGCTGCAGGTGGCGGTTGGGCAGAGTCTGAACCGACGCAAGGGCGACCGTCGAGCTCGCGGCCTCGGCCGGCCGGCCGGGCAGGCCTCCGCGGTGCCGACCATCGGGCCCGCGCGCGGGCGGTCCCCGGGATAGACGGCGCCGCGTTGTCGGGGCAGGCTCCGGTCACGCATCAGCAGCGGCCGGGTGGTGGAGGGGTCATGGGCGATATCGGGACCGAACGGCGCGAGGTCGAGTTCGAGCCGCTGCCAGCCATCGCGGAACCGGTACCCCGACCGGCGCCGGCGCCGGCGCCGGCACCGGAGCCCGCGCCAGCACGTACGTGAGCTCGGGCGACGAGCGGCCGCTGGTGCCGGGGGAGCTGCGCGGGTACCGGCAGTTCCTGCTCCTCGAGGACGGCCTCTACCCGGTCGTGCACTGGGCCGCCGGCAGGTGGGAGAACGGCGACCAGCCGGCCCGCTGCTCCACCGGGGCCAGTCACGACGTGCCGGACCGCGGCTGCACCTGCGGCTTCTACGGCTGGTACCACCCGGCCGGGACTACCGGGGCGTACGGCGGTGCGACGGCGACGGTGGCCGTCTCCGGACGGGTTGTGCTGGGGGACCGCGGGTTTCGGGCGGCGCGCGGTCGCGTCGAGGCAGTGGCCTTGCCGCTCGCGCTGCGCTGGCAACCCGGCGGAGCCGCCCGCGCCCGTCGGATGATGGCGGCCCGCTACCCGGGCGTACCGGTCTACCGCACGGTCCGCCGGATGGTGCGCGATCACCCGCCGCACGATGTGTCCGCGCTCGGCGTCGGGCCAGTGGATCGGGCGCCGCTGCGCTGCCGCCGCGCGGCGCTCGTCCTGTGGTGCCTGTTCGTCGTGACCGGGTACGGCGTCCTGCTGCTTCCGCACGGACGGGTGGCGAGTGTCGCGGCAACCTGGTGGCCGGTCCTCGTGCTCGGCGTGCTCGGCTGGCAGGTGGCGCTCATCGTGCTCATGGTGCGCAGCCAGCCGAAGCCGGTCGGCGGCGACCAGCGGTAGGTCCGGCGCTGCGTCGTGGTCGAGCAGCCAGCGCCGACGTGGAACGCCCACGGCCGGGACGGCAACGGGGGCGTCCCCGGCGTCCCGGCTGCGTCGGTCCACAGCCACGCGCGTCGCCCTGGAGATGTCGTACCGGCCGCCTAACGTCCGAAGGCATGCGGCTGCTGCACACCTCCGACTGGCACCTGGGCCGCACCCTGCACCGGGCCGACCTGCGTGACGCGCAGGCAGCGGTTCTCGATGACCTGGTCGGCACCGTCCGTGCGGAGCGGATCGACGCCGTGCTGGTGTCCGGTGACGTCTTCGACCGCGCGGTGCCGTCCGTCGACGCCGTTGCCCTGTATGACGACGCGCTGGTGCGGCTGCGCGACGCCGGGGCGCGGCTCGTGATCACCAGCGGCAACCACGACTCGGCGGCCCGGCTCGGGGTCGGTGCCCGCCTCGTGGCCGCCGCGGGGGTGCACGTGCGCACCCGGCCGCAGGGGGTCGGCGAACCGGTTGTGCTCCAGGACCGGCACGGCCCGGTCGCGATCTACGGCCTGCCCTACCTGGAGCCCGAGGCGGTCCGGGCGTCCCTGCCTCCTGACCCCGCGGGAGGCACCGAGGAGCCGCGTGGTCATGCCGGTGTCCTCGGCCGAGCGATGGCCTGCGTGCGGGCCGATCTGACAGCTCGCGGCGGCCGCTCCGTGGTGCTCGCGCACGCCTGGGTCGCGGGCGGCGAGCCGAGCGACAGCGAGCGCGACATCGGGGTCGGGGGCGCCGGGCAGGTGGCTCCGTCGCTGTTCGACGGCATCGACTACACCGCGCTCGGCCACCTGCACGGGCCGCACGTACTGCGCGAGGGGTTGCGCTACAGCGGCTCACCGCTGGCCTACTCCTTCTCCGAGGCCGGCCACGCAAAGGGCGCCTGGCTGGTCGAGCTGGACGCCCGCGGGCTGGCCCGGGTCGAGCGGGTGCCCGCCCCGGCGCCGCGCCGGCTCTCGGTCGTCGAGGGCCGACTCGACGAGCTGCTCGCCTCGGCTGACCACGCGCCGCTCGAGCAGCACTGGCTGAGCGTGGTGCTGACCGACCCGGTGCGGCCGGACGACCCGATGGAGCGGCTCCGGGCCCGCTTCCCGTTCGTGCTGGTCCTGGCGTGGCGGCCGGCGGGTGCGGTCGCTGACGAGCGGACGTACGGCGTACGGGTGGCCGGCCGCAGTGACCTCGAGATGGCCGAGGAGTTCGTTCGGCACGTCCGCGCCGGCGGCTCGACGTCACAGGAGGGAGCGGCGGATGCGCAGGAGCGGGTGCTGCTCGCGGAGGCCTTCGAGGCGGGCCGGCTCGCGGTGGCGTCGAGGTGAGGCCCCACCGGCTGCGGCTGGCGGCTTTCGGGCCGTTCGCCGGCTGCGTCGAGGTCGACCTCGACCGGCTCGCCACCGGCGGGTTGTTCCTGCTGCACGGGGAGACCGGCGCGGGCAAGACGACGCTGCTCGACGGGCTGGGGTTCGCGCTGTACGGGCGGGTACCGGGCGCGCGGCAGACCGCCGGACAGCTGCGCTCCGACCACGCCGACCCTGGGACGCGTACGGAGGTAGAGCTCGAGGTCACGCTCGGCGACCGGCGCTGGCGGATCACCCGCAGCCCGGTGCAGGCCCGGCCCAAGTCGCGGGGCATGGGGATGACCACCGAGCCGGCCAGGGTCCTGCTCGAAGTGCTGGAGGCCGGGGAGTGGCAGACCGTGTCGACCCGCCTTGACGAGGCCGCCGGTGAGCTGGACCCGCTGCTCGGCATGAGCGCCGACCAGTTCTTCCAGGTCGTGTTGCTGCCGCAGGGTGAGTTCGCGAGGTTCCTGCGTGGCCGCAGCGCCGAGCGCGGTGAGCTGCTCGAGCGTTTGTTCGCCACCCAGCGCTTCGCGGCCGTCGAGGACTGGCTGGCATCGCGGCGCAGCTGCGCCGCGGGCGCGGTCGTGGCTGCGGAGCAGGCCACGGAGCTGCTCGAGGCGCGGCTCGCCCAGGCGGCCGGGCGGCCGGCTGGGCCCGGGCTGCCGGACCCGCCGTCCCCGACAGAGGTGCTGGCGGTGATCGACCGGGAGCGGGCTGTTGCGCAGGCCGAGGTGGCAGACGCGGCGACGGTCCGGGACGCTGCTCGCAGGTCCGCCGCGGCCGTCCAGGCCCTGGCCGACCGCCAGCGACGCCGAGGCGTCGCACTGGCTGCCAGGGAGCAGCTCGACGACGAGCTGGCCGCTCACGAGGCGCTGGGTGCTGAGCTGGCTGCGGCGGGCCGCGCTGCCGAGCTGGCGCCGGTGCTCGCCGAGGCCGCCGCCCGTGAGGCTGCCCGTTGCGCGGCGACGACCGCCGAGGCCGCCGTCCGTACCGACCTGCTCGCGGCCGGCCTGGCCCCCGAGCTGTCGCTGACTGCGCTGCGCGGCGCTGCCGCCGCCGCTCGGGAGCGTTCCGGGCGGCTCGACGGTCTGCGCGGCCTGGCCGGCGACCTGGACCGCGAGCTGGCCGTCGGCGCCTCGGCAGCCCGTGAGGCTGGAGCCGCCGGGCTGATCGCCGAAGGGCTTCGCGACCGGCTCGCCGGGCTGCCCGCCCACCGCGCGGCCGCGGTCAGCGAGGTCGCTGCGGCGCGCGCCGCCGGCAGCCGGCTGCCCACCGCGCAGGTCGCCCTGGCCGGCCTGACCGCAGCCCACACCGAGGCGGGCGCCCTCGAGACGATCCAGCGCCGGCTCGCCGATCTGCACCACGAGCAGCTGCTGGCGCGCGAGACCGCAGTGCTGCTTCGGGAGAAGGAGAGCGAGCTGCGCGAGGCCCGGCTCACCACGATGGTCGCGGAGCTTGCGTCGACCCTGGTGCCCGGGCTGCCCTGCGAGGTGTGCGGATCGACCGAGCATCCTGACCCGTACGAGGGCGACGGTGAGGGGGTCACCCGCGACGACGAGGACCGCGCGCGCATCGAGGCGGAGCAGGCCGCCCTCGTCGTCACCGAGCTGCAGGCGCGGTTGGCCGCCGCGGGCGCGACGGCTGAGGACGCCCGCACCCGGCTCGCGGCGGCCGGCCACCGGGGTTCGACGGTGGCGATCCTGGACCCGGCCAGGAAGCAGGCAGCGGCCGAGGTCGACACCCTCGCGGTGCTCGCAGGAGCCCTTGAAGGCGCGCTCGCCGTGGTCGAAGGCGTCGACACCGAGCAGGCTCACCTCGAGGCCGAGCTGGTGCGGGCCGAGACGCAGACAGCGGCGGCCGTCCGCCGCAGCGCCGAGGCCACCGGGCGCGTCGCCCGACTCGCGACCCAGCTGTCCGCCGGGCTCGAGGGCCTGCCTGACCTGCCCGCCGCGTTACGGGCTGCCGAGCGCACCGCCCAGGTCTGCGATGCGGCCGCCGCAGCGGTGGAGCGTGCGGAACGGGCCGCTGCCGAGGCTTCCGCCGCACGCGCCGCCGCCGTCGCCGGGGCGCTCACGTCTGGATTCCCCACAGCGGACCGGGCGGCGGCGGCGGTGCGCAGCTCCGACTGGCGGGGGGAGGCCACCACTCGCCGACGTGCGTACGACGACCGCAGCGCAGCCGCGACTGCGTCGCTCGCCGACCCCGAGCTCGCGGTGGTCCTCGTGCCGGCCGCTGACGTCAGCACCGCGGTCGCCCTGGCAACGGCTGCCGACCTGTCGTTGGAGCGGGCCGTCGGCGTGCTGGCCGCCGCGCAGGCCCGGGCAATCGAGGTCTCCGCCCTGGTGCCGCGCGTCGAACACGCCCGCGACGCGCTGGGACCGCTTCTGGAGGAGGCGGCCCGGGTCAAGCGGCTCGCGGACCTGTGCGCCGGCTCCGGGGCCAATGCGCTGAGGATGACGCTGACGTCGTTCGTGCTCGCGGCCCGACTGGAGGAGGTGGCTGTCGCCGCAACCGGCAGGTTGCTGCAGATGACGCAGGGCCGCTATGCGCTGGTGCACACGGACGGCCCAGCCAGAGGGGGCGTGCGCTCCGGGCTGGGGTTGCTGGTGCGCGACAGCTGGACGGGCCGCGACCGCGACACCAGCACGCTGTCCGGTGGCGAGACGTTCCAGGCCTCACTTGCCCTGGCGCTGGGGCTCGCCGATGTCGTCCAGGCGGAGTCCGGTGGCGCGCGGATCGAGGCCCTGTTCGTTGACGAGGGCTTCGGCACCCTGGACGAGGGCACCCTTGATGAGGTGATGGACGTCCTCGACGGCTTGCGCGAGGGCGGCCGCATCGTGGGGCTGGTCAGCCACGTCGCCGAGCTGAGGACGCGCATCCCGGCGCAGGTCCACGTACGCAAGGGCCGCGGGGGCAGCACCGTGGAGCTGGTCGGGTGCTGACCCCCGAGTGGACAATGCGGGTGCTGGGGACCGGCCCGCGGGGGGACGCTTGACACGGTCCGAGACAAACGTCGACGTACGTCGGGCGGCAGACCGCGCCAACACCCGAGGCAGCTGGCTCGACTCCAGACACAGCTTCTCCTTCGGTCGGCACTACGACCCGGGCAACACCTCCTTCGGGCTGCTGCTGGCCAACAATGACGTCGTCCTACGCCCCGGCGCCGGGTTCGACACCCATCCGCACCGCGACATGGAGATCATCACCTGGGTGCTGCAGGGCTCGCTGGTCCACCAGGACTCGACCGGCCGTTCCGGCGTGATCTACCCGGGCCTGGCGCAGCGGTTGAGCGCCGGCAGCGGCGTCCTGCACTCGGAGAAGAACGATGCCTGGCGTCTGCTGGGTGGTGCCGCCCACGACGAGCCCGTGCACTTCGTGCAGATGTGGGTCGCTCCCGATGAGAGCGGTGTGGTTCCCGGCTACGAGCAGCTGGAGATCGAGGGCGATCTGCTCGCGGGCCGGCTCCTGACGGTCGCCTCCGGTATGGCCCGCTACGCCGGCGCCTCCGCGATCGGTATCCATCAGCGCGCCGCTGCCCTGCACGCCGCCCGGCTGCAGCCTGGGCAGAGCATCGAGCTGCCGGACGCGCCGTACCTGCACCTGTTCGTCCCGCGCGGCTCCGTGCACCTCGAGGCGACGGGACTCCTTGACACCGGCGACGCGGCGCGCCTGACCTCGGCGGGTGGCCGGCGGGTGACCGCCGCCGAGGCCGCCGAGGTCCTGGTCTGGGAGATGCACGCCAACCTGCGCCTGAGCACGGCGACGGCCGGCCCCCGGGCGGGGACCGGCCGTTGCAGGGACCGATGACTCAGCGCACAGGTGCCTCGGTGAGCGCCGCGGAGCCGGTCTGGGTCGCGCCGTTGCGCAGGTAGGTCACCGGGACGGTGTCGCCCGGGTTGTGCGAGCGGATGGCCACGATGAGGCTGTTCGCGTCGGTGACCGCCCGGTCACCAATCTTGGTGATGATGTCGCCCTGCTGCAGGCCGGCGCTCGCTGCCGGGCCGCCCGGCGCCACGGCCCGGATCAGGGCGCCCTGGCCGGGAGTGCCGTTCGCCGCGCCGGCCGCACTTCCCACGCTGATGCCGATCTGCGGATGCGACGCCCGACCGTTGGTGATGAGCTCTTTGGACACCTCGGCGACGTCGTTGGACGGGATCGCGAAGCCGACGCCGATGTTGCCGGACTGCCCCCCGGAGCTGCCGTCACCCGTCGAGGCGATGGCGCTGTTGACGCCGACGACCTGGCCGGCGAGGTCGACGAGCGCCCCGCCGCTGTTCCCCGGGTTGATCGCAGCATCGGTCTGGACCGCGTCGATCACCGACTGCTCGGTCGCGCCCTGCTCGCCGGTGCGTACCGGCCGATGCAACGTCGAGACAATGCCCTGGGTGACGGTGTTGGACAGCCCGAGCGGGGCGCCGACCGCCAGCACCGGTTGGCCGACGACGAGCTTGTCGCTGTCCGCGAGGCCTGCGGCGGTCAGCCCGGTCTTGTCGACCTTGATGACCCCGAGATCGCTGGTGGCGTCGGTGCCGACGATCTTGGCGGGCAGCGTGCTGCCGTCGCTGAACGTCACATTGACGGTCCCACCCGATGCGGCCGCCGCAATCACGTGATTGTTGGTCACGATGTAGCCGTCAGCCCGCAGCACGATTCCCGACCCGGTGTCAGACACCTGCCCGCCGCCTCCGTTAGCAGTGCCGGCCGTCTGGCCGGTGACGGCGATCGTCACGACACTCGGGCCGATCGTTGCCGCGGCTGCCTGGGCGGTGCCGGCGGTTGCGGTCTGCGGTGCGGTCGCGGTGCCCCTGGTGAGCCCCGCCGCCGCCGGCGTCGTGGCTGCGGCCGGGTGGCCCTCGAGGGCATAGACGACGCCGCCGCCAACGGCACCGGAGAGCAGGCATCCGAGGAGCAGCAGGGCCGGGGCCCGCCGACTGCGACCTGGCGCGGCAGGGGCGACGGGCGGCGAGTAGACGGGCGGCTGGTCGGTCGTCGCGTCGTACGGCTTCTCGGACGCCGGCGGCTGCCCGACAGCGGGCTGCTCGGCGGTCGGCGGGTGTCCGGCACCGGGTGTCTGGCCGTACTGCGTGCCATACCCGCCGTCGCTGTACGCCGGGGCGCTGCCGTACGGCGGACCGTAGGGCGGTGCGCCGTCCTCGGGCGGTGTGGTCATCATGGCTCCTCGCTCGCCGGTGTCCTCCATGCAGACAACATGCCTCCTGCCCCTGGGACTCCGCCGTGTACCGGCTGGGAGCCACCTGTGAGCTCGCTCAGCTGGCGGGCGTACCCAGGACGGTGGCGTCGGCGACGTTCGCGAGGCGCACCTCACCGCGAGCGACCAAGCGTTCCTGCTCGTCACGAACGTCCACCGTCCACAGCTGCTGGGTGCGCCCGCGCTGTACGGGCGTCGCCCGGACAGTCAGCTCACCCTCGCGTACGGCACGCAGGAAGTTGGTGTGGTTGGACACACCCACGACGTTGCCCCGCTGACCGAACCACAGGGCGGCTCCGACGCTGGCGGTCGTCTCGACGATCGAGCAGTACACACCGCCGTGCACGATGCCGTACGGCTGCTGCAGCGCCGGCGTGACCGTCAGCCGGGCCAGCACCTCGTCGCCGTCGTAGGAATCGAAGCGCAGGCCAAGCGTCGCGTCGAACCCTTTGACCTCGATCTGGACCTCGGACATGCCACCTCCGTGCTCGCTGGAGGTGCCAGTGTCGCGGTCGGCTGTCAGGCCGGCACGGCCGGCCGCCTGACAACCAGGGCCACGCCGACCGCCGCGACTGCGATGCCCAGCACCGAGACGGCCGCGAGACGCTCGTTGAACAGCAGCAGCGCCTCGACGGCGGTGGCGGGCGGGACCAGGTAGAGCAGGCTCGACACACCCGCCGCGGTGCCGCGCTGGAGCAGCGCGAGCAGCAGCAGCACGGCGCCGAGCGAGAGCACGACGACCAGCCAGGCGAGCGCGGCGACAAAGCGACCGGTCCACTCGATGCGGTGCTGCCCGGTGACGCCGGCGGCCAGGACCAGGACAACGGCGGCGGCGGCGTACTGCACAGCCGTCCCGGACAGCAGCGGGATCGGCCCACCGTGTCGCTTCTGATAGAGCGTGGCAGCCGTGCCGCTGACCAGCGCCGCGAAGCAGGCGAGCAGCCCGCCGAGCGGCACCGCGTGGGCGCCGCGCAGCCCTGGCGTCAGCACCAGGGCGACGCCGCCGACACCGAGCACGAGCCCCGTCCACTGCGCCGGGCGCAGCTGCTCGCCGAGGACGCGGACCGCCAGCACGGCGGTCAGTACCGGCTGCAGGCTGGTGACGACCGCGGCGACGCCGGCGGGGACGCCGAGCGAGATACCGCTGAAGACCCCGCCGAGGTAGCCGGCGTGCAGCAGCACCCCGACAAGCCCGGCGCGGCCGTACTGCGCCCGCCCCTGCGGCAGGGCCGATCGGGTCAGCCCCGCGAGCAGCGCCAGCAGGCCGGCCGCGAGGACCAGCCGCAGCGCGAGGAAGGGGAACGGGTCGGCGTACGGCAGGCCGTACTTGGCACCGACGAAACCGGTGCTCCAGAGCAGGACGAACACGCCCGGTCCTATATACCGCAGCGCCGCCTCCACCCGCGCACCCTGCCAGATCTCAGAGCTACGCCCGGTACGGATCCAGGAGGTGGTCGAGGTGCGTGATCGTGAACACCCGCGCTACCCGAGCTGAGGCATTGATGATGGTGAAGATGCAGCCGTTCGCGGCGAGCTCTTTGCGGACCGACAGCAGCAGTGACAATCCGGAGCAGTCGACGAAGGTGATGTGTGCGAGGTCGACCACCACGGCGACACCAAACCGGCAGGCGTCTTTCATCACCCCGGCCAGGGCGCGACAGGCAGCGATGTCGAGCTCGCCGCGTGGCGACACCACGACCCGGTTCTGCGCCTGGTCGACAAGCAGTAACGGACTCACTGCCCCCTCCTCCTGCTCGGTTGCACCAGTGACCCACTGCCTGGTGCCCCCGACTACGGGACCTTGGTCCTAGTCATTGCCGCGCGCGTTGCCTCGGCCAGGCCGGGAGCCCGACCCGCTACGCTTCGCGCTGTCGACCTGCGGGCTCGACGCGCGCTCGTAGCTCAACGGATAGAGCACTTGATTACGGATCAAGAGGTTGGGGGTTCGAATCCCTCCGGGCGCACCGCGAACGGGCAGGTCAGGGGCCGTCCCAGCCGACCGAGGACCTGGCGCACGGGGCGTTTGCAGCCCCAGATGCAGCCAGGTAGTGATCAAGGTGTTGGGGGCGAGGAGACCTCGCGCAGCAGATCGTCCATCAGGGCGGCTGCTGCCTGCCCGGCTCGAGCAAGTCGGTGTACAGGTCGCTGGTCGTCGACAGGCGCGAATGCCCCAGGGTGCCCATGACGATGCGCAGGTCGATGCCCTGCAGGAGCATGAAGGACGCAGCAGCGTGCCGGAGGTCGTGGATCCGGACGCGTCTGACGCCGGCCTGATCGCACAGTGTGTGGAACGCCCACAGGCTGTTCCTGGGCTCGATCGCGGTCCCAACGCGCGTGGTGAAGACGAGCGTCGGATCCGCCCACGCGCGAGCTGCCATGCGCTCGCCGCTTGGCTCGAGCGGTGCGCCTTCAGAGCGTCCACGACGAGAGCGGGCAGACGCAGCGCCCGACGGCTGGACTTCGTCCTGGGCATCGGCTCGCGGACCAGCCGTCCTCCCACCCGGTGGAGGGTTGCACGGACCTGAAGGTGTCCCCGTTCGAGGTCGATGCCGTCCCATCTCAGCGCCATGGCCTCGCCCCTTCTCAGACCCAATGCGATCACCAGTAGCCACGCTCTTGCGCCTGTGGACCGAGCCCTCGCCCGGTGCGCGCCGTGTCACTGCGTGCTCAGTGCTTCGCAGGGGCCCGCGGCCGCGCTTCGAGCGGGACGCCCAGCCATCGCGGATGTGCATGCGAGGTCGCGGGAAGGTACTTCCAACTCCGGAACGCCTCTGCCAGCGGACTCGGTTGACACGCAATCTGACTAGGCCACGGAAGCGCTCGACCTCTCGATGCTCGGCCTTGCCACGGATGTTCGTCGAGCGGCCGAAGCAGGCCCGCGAAGTCGGCCCAGCCGGCTGCCGACGCTCGGGTGGCGGTCAAGGATCCGGGCCGACACTCCTCCGTGGCTGACGAACGGCCTGGCCATCGCCTGCAGCGCGCGGGCCAGGTCGGGCCCAGCGCCGACAGCAACGGCATGCCGGTCGGCGGCGTGTTCGCTGGCCCGACTGACCAGCCCGTCTAGCAGCGGAGTCCCGACGAGCGCGAAGGCGACGGCGGACAGGACCACCGCCGACAGCCACTGCCGCCGCTGAGCGGCTTGGACGATCGCGACGGCGCCGCCAACGGCAAGGACCAGTGCACAGACCCCGCCGGCCTTGCGCCCACCGAAGGCCAACAGCGTCACACGCACAACCAGCCGGAATGCGAGCCGGCTCGGGCAGCGAAGCAGCCCGTAGTAGCCCGCGCGGGTCGCGTGATGACCAAGCTCGTGGATGAGGGTCGCGGTCAGCAGATCAGCGGGCAGACGTCCTGCCAGAAAATCTTCGAGCGCCCGATCGCTGACCGCGACGCTGCGCCGTCCGGCAGCGAAGGGCTGCCGACCGACTCGGGAGTACCCGTCGACGGCGCCGGAGCGTCGCCGACACCGTGTGAGCGCGGACGCACACACCGGCTCGAGCAACTGGCGTCGCGTGCCGACAGTGGCCGGAAGCCCAGGGCCGTGCGCACTGCCACGTTCGCCGGGTGTCACCGACACAAGCACTCCAGCGCTCTGCCACAGCAGACAAGCAGGGCCTTGCCCCACTCCTGGCCCAGCGCTCCCGGACCAGCACGAAGAGGGCGCCACCGAGAACGGAAGGCAGCCTGACCAGCGCCCTCCAGGCGCCGAAGTGACTTCGGCGCCCTGTGGCCCGCGACCAACCTGCGATGCGGATCTTGCGTCGGCCGTGCAGGACCAGGACGGGTATATCTGCTCACTCCGTCGTTCTACAACCGTCCCTGTTGAGGGCTCAGGCTCGCCTCGTCTCGCGGGGAATAGTGGGGCTCGCCTCGTTTCGCGGGCGATAGTGGCACCGCCCCCGACAGGCGAGGGACAACCACCTGCACAAGAAAAAGGGACATTATCCGTCTTCCTGGTCAGTCCGGGTCTGAACCTGGCGGAGGTGGCTCACAGGATGGGGGCGTGCCGCGACGCGACCAAGCACCAAGCGCGACTCCGCTCATGCGTGGGCCGCCGACGAACGCTGTTCAGCCAGCAGGCTCGAGCTGATTCAAACTGGAGACCTCTGCTCGTCCGCCTATGCGCTTGATGGAGCAGTAGTTCAGCACGTTGCTTACCGCCAGGAAGTGAACAGTCGGTTCTCGGGCGGCGGCCCGCGAGTCCCCGCCGTCGGAGAGCACTCGGGAGTGGCCCCGGAACTCCGACAATCCGCTGGGCACGCCGTCCCGCGGCGTGCGGCCTCGCGACGAGCGGCGGCTCCCACCCGGTAGGTCCCCGATCCTGAGTTGTCCACAGATCCGGGCACCAAGCCCCCCACCCGGCCAAAACACGCTTGCACGTAACAAGTACGCCACCGTGACCAGCCGACCCGGAGCACCACCCATGACGATCAGCAGCGCAACCGACAACTCACTGACCCGGGCAGCCGCGCACCTGCACGGCGCGGGTTCTTGCGGCCGACCGAGCCCGGCATGACAGCAACGAGATGCTGTCCCCATGGGCCAACACCGCCTACACCATCACCGTCGCGGCAAACACGTCGCCATCACCGACCTCGAGGCGCCGCGCCTGGGCTAACCTCACCACGTGCAAGAAGCACTTAGGCAGATACAACTCCCGGTCCAAGAAAGTGCGCCCACGGTGTCGGCAACTGCTTGGAGAGCATGGCGGTGCAGACATGCAATTGATGACTCCTGAAGAAGTGCTCACAATGAGCCAAATGCTCCGGCAAGCATTCGGACCCGATGATCTGCTGACAAGAACGGAAGACAATGTCTGCCAACGAGATCAAGGCCGAAGCCGAACAGGTCGGCGCCGAGCGCTCAGTACTACTTGATCCGAATGCGAAGGCCACGAAGGCTGCGTGGGCGATTCTGGCAGCGATGGGCTTCGGCGCCCTGATTGCCCAGATGTTCAGCACCGTTATCGCACCGGCGCTGCCGACGATCCAGGCTGACCTGGGCCTGTCCCTTTCCATGCAGACCTGGACGATTACCTCTTACTCCCTGGCGTTCGGCACCGCCCTGGTTGCCGGTGGGCGACTGGGTGACCTCGTCGGAGAAGTCAGGATGATCGTCATCGGCTTCATCGTCTTTGGGGCTGGATTGGTCATCTCCGCGATCGCCGCCGGTGGTGGAACGCTGGTCGCAGGTAGGGGGATTCAGGGTATCGGCATCGGACTCTCGGCACCGGCCACATTGTCGATCGTCGTGAACTCGTTCCCCATCAGGCACCGCGGCCTGGCAGTGGGAACCTGGGGCTTCGCACACGGCGCCGGCATCGTTGTCGGCCCGCTGATCGGTGGGACGCTCACCCAGACCATCGGCTGGCGCTGGGTGTTCTGGATTGCGGTTCCCCTGACGATCGCTGTCATCTTGGTCGTCATCTTTGCGACGCGCGGCTACAAAAGTGTTCTAGCCAAGGGCAGCTACGACATTGTCGGGTTGATATTCGGCGGCATCGCAATCACCGCGATCACCTATGGGCTGCAGAACAGCGCACAGGGCTGGGGGTCACCAGCGACCTGGGGCTCGATCGTGCTCGGTATCGTCTTCGGTGCGATCTTCGCCATGGTCGAGGCCAGAGTTGAGTTCCCACTGGTCGATTTCGACCTCTGGAAAGAGCGGTTATTCTCGGGCGGCTTCTTCGCCGAATGCGCCGTCGGTTTCGTGTACATCCCCATGCTGACATTTGTCGGTTCACTGTACTTCATCAACGTCATGGGTTTCTCGCCAATCGAGGCGGGATACGTGATCATTTTTACGACCGGGACCGCGATGGTTCTACAGCCAGCCGCTGGCAAGTGGGTGGACAAGGTCGGACCGGGCATCCCGATCATGGTGGGCCTGGGACTTCAGGCGATCGCGCTGTTCTGGTTCGGAACCCTCAGTGCCACAACCACGCTGACACAGATCATCCTGCCGTTGGCCCTCATGGGGGCCGGGGTCGGGATATCGCTGCCGGCCTGCAACACCGCCGGCATGATGGCCGTCGACGCCAAGCGGGCTGGTATGGGATCCGGTCTGATGCAGATGACGTTCAACATCCCGGCCGCCCTCGGAACAGCCGTCGTCACATCGGTCGTCGGAACAATCTCGGCCTCGCGGGTCTTGTCCGCTACCGATGGCAAGTCGTACACGAACCAGGCGGTCGAATACTACGCGGCCGTTCAGGCTGGTAACACGTCCGGAGCCGGAGACATCCTCAAAGCATTTCCATCCGACATCGTCTCTGCTATCAAAGACGCGGTGGCGGCGGCCCAGTCCTCGGCAATCGCGCTGAGCATGGTTGCTTTGGGGATCACAGCGCTCGCGGGTGTGATCACGACCCTGCTCGTGGTCGGACGACGGCGCACACCGGACCACATCCAGATCACCACAGCAGCTGCCGTGTAGGCGGGCCGCACTGTGTACCTTCACACATAGAACCGGGATCCAACAATGGTATCTCGGAGCCCGGTTCTTGATCTCGGATCACATCGCAGGGGAGCGCACTCGCATAACCCACTCAGGTCACAGCAGTTGCGGGAGGAAGCTTGTGCCGTGCGAGGGCGGCTCTGCCCCGAGGTGATCCGTCACGGTCCTACCCAGGTCCGCCATGGTGCTGCGGGTGCCCAAGTTCACGTTCGCGGCCGTCGGCGGACCGAACGCGAGCAGTGGCACGTATTCTCGTGTGTGGTCGGTTCCGGTGCGGGTCGGATCATTGCCATGATCGGCTGTGACCAAGACAAGATCGCTGTCCGTGTTGAGCTTGGCTAGCAGCGACGGAATCCAGTTATCGAAGGAGATCAGCGCCTGAGCGTAGCCCTTGGCGTCTCGACGGTGCCCGTAGAGCATGTCGAAGTCTACGAGATTAGTCATGATCAATCCTTGGTCGACCCGATCCAGTACCTCAAGCGCCAGTCGGAGCCCATCGAGGTTGCCCTCACTGTGGATCGCTTCGGAGATGCCTCGACTGTGGTAGATATCGGGGATCTTGCCGATGCCGACGACTGTCTGGCCAGTATCGGCAACTAGGTCGAGCATGGTCTTGCCGGGCGGCTCCATCCCGAAGTCCTTGCGGTTGTAGGTCCGCTGGAACTCGCCCTTCCTGGTGCCGACGAACGGCCGGGCGATGACTCGACCGATATTGTGCTCGTCGCAGATCTCGCGGGCGATGCGGCAGATCCGGTATAACTCATCAATGGGGACCTGTTCCTCATTGGCAGCGATCTGGAAGACCGAATCACCGGAGGTGTACACAATGAGCTTGCCAGTGGCGAGCGACTCCTCGCCGAGCTCTTCGAGGATGACCGTGCCGGAGGCAGGCTTGTTCGCGAGGTAGCCGTAGCCCGAACGCTCGACGAACGGCACCATGATCTCGTCCGGGAAACCGTCCGGGTAGAGCGCGAAGGGTTTGTCGACCAGTAGTCCGCTCATCTCCCAGTGTCCCGTCTCGGTGTCCTTACCTGCAGAAGCCTCGTGCATCTTGCCGTAGGCCCCGGTCGTGTGGGATTCAACCGGGACACCCTGGATCTCGGTCAAGTTGCCCAGACCTAGCTTCTGCATGTTGGGCAGGTGTAGCCCGCCGACGGCCGAAGCCGTGTGGCCCAACGTGTTCGCGCCTTGGTCGTGGTATTCCGCTGCGTCAGGTGCCTCACCGCAGCCGACCGAGTCGAGCACGATCACTATGCAGCGCTTCATCAGTTGCCTCCGTCGCTTTGTGCCGAAGCACCGTTGTCAGGCATAATTGCACCTCCACTGGAGGTGCCGATCCGATCGGCGCCAGAGGTGCCAATCCGATCGGCGCCGGCGGCCAGCATCGGCTCGCGGTCCTCCCGACTCCGGACGGCGCCTGCCGCCTGCCGCCTGGACACTCAATGAGTCGCCAACCAGGGCGCGCATGAGTGCCGCATCTTCCGCCGTCGCCCCACCGGTGCTCGTGCCCGTGGAGGTTGTCACGTGGGCAGCTGCCGCCGCCGCCGGACAACGTGGCGCCGATGGCAAAGTTCACCTCATTAGCACCGCCCTGCACGGCAACCAACGCGCCGAGCTGGATGAGCGCGACGGTCGTACTCACGGCGTCCTACCCGGCCGCGGTTCTGTTGACCCACACCGTTAGCAAGCTACTTAGGCCGCTCACATCACCATGTTGTGGGCGGTGGCGCTGCTGGTGAATGCGGCCGGTCTGGCATCCCTGACCTGGGCTGTGATGCCGTTGCTGGTGAAGGTCATCGGTTGCTGGCTGGTCCCGTCACGGCTGATCTCGATGTGCGCCAACTTCCTCGGGGCCGGCGTTTGTGTCGGCATCATGCTCTTGACAGGCATCGTCGCCTGGGTAATCGCAGTCTGATCGCAGCCGCGATCGGATGCGAAACGGTTGCTCGCCGGATGCGAGCAGTGTAGGTTCATTGCGATGATTCGGACCTCGAAAGGTGGCGCAAGGTGAAGTCGGACAACATGAATCATGCATTCCTCGACGGCGTGCTGGACGGTAGTACCACTGATGTCTACTATCACTTCGGTGTTTCCAGCGACACCAAGATCCTGGAAGATCTGCGCGACGTCAAGGCCGTGATCATGTGCGGCTCCGGTGGCCGGGTGAAGGAGTTTGCTGAGCGTTGGAGCGCAGTCAACGGCGGGTCAGAGATCATCGCGTTTCCGAAGGAGGATCGGTTCGTTACTCGTTACACAGGTAAAGTGCTGTTCGCCTCACACGGGATGGGAATGCCGAGCGCATCGATCGCCCTTCAAGAGGCGATGCGGATCGTCTTCTTCCTTAAAAACGGCGACCCGGACGTGATGGATGAGGTGTTCTGGGCGAGGGTCGGAACCAGCGGGGGAGTCGGATTGCCCGGTGGGACAGTCGTCGTCTCATCCGAAGGAGTCATGGCTGACTTGCGTCCGTACCGGCTGCTACAGGGAGGCAGCGGCGAGTACTGGTTCGACAGTCCGTTCCCGGCCGAAGTATGCAACGCGATCATTGCGGCGAACCAGGGTGTGGACTTCAACATCGTCTCCGGCAAGACAGTGGCTGGTAACGAGTTCTTCCTTGAGCAGTTCCGACTTGATGGAGCAATCTGCCTCGAGACCCCAGAAACCAAGATGCAATGGTTGCAGTGGCTGCACGAGGATGGCGTTCGCAACATCGAGATGGAAGGTGCGATGTTCGCCGGCTACCTCAATTACTGGGGCTTCTCGAAATTCGCCATGATCTGCTGCACCTTGCTCAACCGGCTTGAGGGGGACCAGGTGACCTCCAGCCCGGAGCAATTGCACAAGTTCAGTGAAGACTCCGGCGTCGCGCTCTTCAACTACCTCAAGTCCACGGTGCTGTAGGGCTCACCCGAGGCGCGACGAAATGATCACGGCCAGCAATGCCACTTCATCGAATGATTCACCGAGGAAGTCGATGCGAGGTCGGCCGCCTTCATCGTGGCCCCGGTCTCTCTGGGAGTGGGAGTGGGAGTGGGAGTGGGTCGGATTCGGTCTTGATCCCAGTGCTCGATGTGGGCGGCAAGGCACCTGATGGCCATTCTGCGTGAAACGCATTGTCATATGGCATGGATTTGTGAGCGTGATCAACCTGGGCACATCAAAGTTGACAAGTCGAGGCTCTACGGCATCAAGCGTGGTTGGCGTCTTCGGATCGGGGTGGCGGGCGCAGCCTGCCGGGTGACGGTGCGCCGGTCGAGGCCGACGTTGAGCAGGAGTCGGAGTCGGTAGTTCTGGAAGTTCCGGAAGCCGTGTTGGAGCGTTTGACCTTCTAGATCAGGCAGTTGGTGGCCTCGGTCGGGCCGTTGCTCACCCCGCGCCGAAGGTTGATGTCCAGTAGGCCAGTAGCTCGCTGCGCCAGGGGTCGAGGGTGCGGCGAGGCGGGTGCAGCTCAGGTGCCGGGCTGTCGGCGCAGTGGGCGCATGGGGATGCGGTGCTGCCGGTGTGCTTTGTCGCGCTGGTCGTGCTCGTGCTCGTGCTCGTGCTCGTGGTCGTGCGCGTGGTCGTGCGCGTGGAGCCGCTGGAGCTCGTGGGAGACCTAGAATGTTTGCAGGAGCTGCCCGCTGGGTCCCCGTCGGTGAGAGCGGGTTCGGTGCGTGCCCAGGACCGGACGGTGTGTGTGTGTGCGGGCCGCGGCGCAGGTCCCGGTAGAGCGGGACGCCCGTCTGCCCGCGCCGCCCGCGCTGCTCCTGCTGCCGGCGCCGGCGGACCTCATCCAGCGGGGTCTGCGCGAGCTTGACGACGTGGAAGGCGTCCAGCATCCGCACCGCCTGCGGCAGGCTCACCGCCAGGGCGGTCAGGTAGCCGCGGAACGGGTCGAGCGACGCCGTGCCGATCGCGTCCCGCCAGGCGGGGTCGCAAAAACCGGAGAACCACTGCTCTACAGCGCTTCTGGTGCGACCGGGCACGACGTCGAGCAGCTTCGCCCGCGGCCGGCCGGGGCCGGCCATCGCCACGATCCCGGTGACGAACTGGGTGTGCTGGCCGCGCCGGGCGGCCAGGAACGCGGTCTCATCGACGCCGACGGCGACCACTCCGGCGAGGCGCCGTGGAGCCGTCGACCAGCGGTGCGGCGTGCTCGCGGACCGCGCGCATCACGGTGCCCCGGCCCACGCCCAGAGCCGCAGACCGCGGCGATGTCGAGGCCGTCCGCGCCCACCAGCCGGCACGCCTCCCGGCGGGCCCGGTCGGTCAGCGACGCCCGCGGGCACACCTGCGCGCACGTCTCGTTCCACGTCCACACCGGGCACGCCGGCTCGGCGCAGCCACAGCCGCTTGAGCTACAGCAACGTCACCGGCCGGCCCGCGCACGGCGGGTCGCGAACCCGGACCGGCCGGCGGCCATGCGGCTTGGCAGCCACTCCGCAGCCCGCGCACCAAGCCGCCCCGGCGGTCGTCTGGATTCGCCTGCTCGAGCTCACCGTCAAACTCCGACACCACCAACAACAGCATCCCCGGCAACCCGAACATGGCCGTGCTGGCACTACCGTCACCGTTCACCTGGGACCTCCTCGTCGCGTCCTAGACACCGCGATCTTGAGGTCCCAGGCCCGAACTTCAGGCGCAGGCGGAGATGCGTGTCGCTCTCATCGGCCACGCTCAATGACGAAGAGCCAGTTTGTCTCTGCACTCGTCGTTGCGCCATTAACGGCTGGACGACCCAGCTCATTCCTACCGATATGTACTGAGCAAGGCCGACGCAGAAAGACGCCAGCCATGGACCCGTCAGCTCACCTGGAACTGGCCCATCAGCATGTTGTCCTCGTGCTCCAGGATGTGGCAGTGGAAGACGTACTTCCCCGTGAAGTCGGGGAACTGGACGCGCACGGTCAGGCTCTTCCAGCTCGGGACGTTGATTGTCTCCTTCCACTCACTGTCCGGCCCTGAGGTCGCACCTCCGCTGACAACCTGGAAGTTGATGTCGTGCATGTGGATCGGGTGGTCCTGGCCGGAGCGGTTAACAAAGGTCCACTCCTCGGTGGCGCCGAGCTTGACGTCGGCGTCGATGCGGTTGGGGTCGTAGCCCTTCCCGTTGAACATCCACATCCCGTTGGACTGCTGGATGGCGAAGGTGCGCCGCGCGGTGACCGCTGACGCCGGTAGCGGCGTGAAGCTCCTGCCCGACACGGGGACGCTGCTGATGTCGGCGCTGGTTCGCGCGCTGACGTCGAAGCGCATCTGCTGCCCGCCGGTGCTGTTCCAGCCGCTGCCGTTGTTCAGCGTCACAGAGGTGCCGACGGGAACCGTGGAGAAGTCGACGATGACGTCGGCCCGCTCAGCCGGTGCGAGCGCGAGCGTGCTCAGTGAGTACGGGACCGAGAGGAAGCCGGCCTCATTGGCGACCTGCACCATCGCCTGGGAGTTCGACAGTGAGAGGTTGTAGTAGCGGCCGTTCGAACCGTTGAGCAGTCGGAACCGGTACTTGCGTGCCTCGACCTTGAAGAACGGCGTCGCTGCACCGTTGACGAACATGGTGTCGCCCAGCGTGCCGTCACGCCAGTCGTTCGTGCCCGTCGTGTAGTTGAGCGTCCCGTCCGCGTTGAACTTGCGGTCCTGGAGGATCAGTGGGACGTCGTAGTTGTCGGACGGCAGGTTCATCGCGGCCTCCTGGCTGTCCCCGATCTCGTACAAGCCGGCCAAGCCCATGTAGACGTTGCGGCCGGTCACGTCCTTGGTGTGGTCGTGGAACCAGTCGGTTCGAGCGGAGATGCCGTTCGGGTAGGTGTAGACCCGCGACGCGCCGGGCGCGACGGTGTCTGTCGGGACGCCATCGGAGGACGGGTCGACGTGCGCCCCGTGGTTGTGCAGCGTCGTCGGGACGGTCAGGTTGTTGATGACCGTGAGCTTGACCGTCTTGCCGCTCTTGGCCTTGATGACCGGACCCGGCCAGGTGCCGTTGTAGGTCCACATCGGCGTCGTCTTACCGGGGATGGCGGCGATGTTCGCCGGCTTCTCCGTCACGGTGTAGGAGTCCGTCGTGGCATCACTGCTCGTCGGCTGGAGGGTCGCCGGCACTGGCAGGGGCACCGCGAAGGGGGTCGTGCAGCCGGAGTTCGCGCAGGTCGTGACGGTGCCGGTGGCGCCGTACGCCTGCGCGACCGCTGGCGTCAGGACCGCTGCTGCGATGAGGACGGTGGAGCCTAAGGCGAGCTTCGACATCGCAGCCCGACGATGGATGACGTCGATCAGATCGCGCTGGAACATGGTGGAACCTCTCAGGACGGCAGACACTGAGGCCCCCGCCCCGGTCGCCCGACAGTGCCAAGCCGACCTTTGAGAAAACTCTGGCCTCGGAAGTAGGCGACCGCTTCGGGGGAGCAACCAGAGGCTCCGGACCGCGCAGGGCAGGACCTCCGCCACGATCCTGCCGGTGACCCGACCAGCCCGGCCCTCGGGGCGGAGGATCGATTAACCCGCCGAGCCCGCGCCTCAGCTGCGGCGTTGCATTGGTATTGCATGAGTCTTGCGCGCAGTGGCCCTCACCCAGCAATCACCAGTTGTTGCTGAGTGAGGCCCTCAGGGCAGCCAAGAGTGCGATTGCTGCCTTGCAGTGAACGCGCAGGCGCTTCGTGTGTTCATCGATGGCTGGAACCAGCGCTGTCGGCAGCCGACCGAGGTGCAGATATGGAACCCGGATAACGGCGTCGGCGCGTGCTGCTGTCGCCGTTGAAGCCCCGTGCTGCATCGCAGCTCGTCCGGCCAGCAAGGGCGTCCTTGCGATCATCAGGCCCAGAACAGGCAGGTTGGGTCGCTGTCGACCTCGCTGAGCAGATCGTCGACATGAGCGGACGGCGGCAGTTGCTTGTAGACGTGGAACCGGAGATCGCGGTCGCGCCAGAACAGCGTCCAGGTCTTGGCGGTCTTGGCGTACCGCAACCGGGCGATGGGGTTGCCGGTCCAATCCCGTCCGGCCTCGTCCCGCCAGGGCGCCCGACGTTCGACGATCGTCACGTGTCCTGACGCGACCTCGCACTCGACCCGGACCTGATGGCGAGCCCGTGCGGGGACGCGCGCGGCGCACCACCGCTGCACCCGTAACACGTCCAGGTCCGGCAAACCGGCGGTTGCCGGCGTGGGAGTGGTTGCCGCGACCGGGCCGCCAGCTCGCCGGTCCGACGGGCTGGCCGTCTTGGGCTCGGCCGACCTGCCCGCGGCTTCGCGCAACTGCTCGTACGCGATGTCGAGCCGCCGCCGCCGCGGCCGCTTGGTCTCACGACGTGCCTTCGCCGCCAGGTGCCCCAGCAACTCGTCAAGCTGCTCATCCGTCGCAGTCAGGACGAGCTGCCCGAACTGCGTGCGCGCCCGTCGGCGAGGCGTTCGCAGTCGGCGTCCAAGGGCGAGATCGCCCGCAGGCTCGCGGCCACAGCTTCGGAGACGATGAAGTTGATGGGAGTCCTTACCGGAACCCGGTGCCGGTCGTGTCCTGCCAGCCGCTGATGAGTCCCCCGTCACCGCAGCCAGTGCACTCGTAGCTGATCGCCGCCTCGACATCCATGCGTCGGACGCAGATATGTCCCGGGCAGCGGCGGTTTCCGGGGCCTTGTCGACACGGCAGCGCACTCACCCAGCTGGCACCTCGCTCACCTACGGTCGCGGCGCGCACGACGTCACGCCGTTGCTCGGCCAGCCACACCATGGTGCGGACCGTACCGACCTGCGAGCCAGAACGTCGGTTGGGCGCGGATCGTGTCTGTGGTTGATCTTCGGCCGGTCGTCGGGGCGGATCCGTCGCGAGGTCGGCCCTACGGCGCTGCGGCGACTGCGTCGCCGGCGGGGTGCGAACGGGGTCGTGAACGTCCACCTGCGCGGTAGAGGTTGCTCGTCAATGGGTGCCCGACGGCCTTCTCCACGACCGCGGCAGCCCGGAGCACGGCCTCGAGGTCCAGGCCCGTCGCCACCCCTGAGTCCTCCAGCAGGTAGACGACCTCCTCGGTTGCGATGTTGCCGCTCGCCCCGGGGGCGAACGGGCAGCCGCCGAGCCCTCCTACCGAGGCGTCCAGCTGCGTGACGCCGGCGTCGACGGCGGCGAGCACGCTCGCGAGTCCCGCGCCTCGGCTGTTGTGGAAGTGCGCGCCGACTCGGGCGTCGGGGCAGGCCGAGCGCACCCGGTCCAGCAGCTCCGCCGTCCGGCCCGGTACGGCGGTGCCGATCGTGTCGCCGATGCACAGCTGGTCGGCGCCCAGGTCGAGGCACTGGCGGGCGATGTCGACGACCCGCTGGACGGGGGTCGGTCCGTCGAACGGGCAGTCCCAGGCAACGGCGATGATCGCCTCGCACCGGCCGCCGGCAGCGTGCGCCAGACCGGCGATCTCCGGCACGGCCGCAACGGCCTCGGCGGTGTCCCGGCCGGCGTTGGCTCGGCTGTGCCCGTCGGAAGCGGAGATGACGTACTCCAGGTGCGCCATGCCCGCAGCTACGGCGCGCCGGGCCCCGCCGGTACCGGCAACGAGCGCCGAGAAGTGGATGTCCGGCCAGCGGCCCAGCTCGGCGACCAGCTGCTCGGCGTCCGCCAACGCGGGTACCGCCCGCCGCGAGACGAAGGAGGTCACCTCCACCCTGGTCACCCCGGTCGCGACGACGGCCTCCAGGATGGCGAGCTTGGTCACGGTGGGCACCGGGTCCTCCAGCTGGAGTCCGTCCCGGAGGACGACCTCCCGGATGTCGACGCTCGTGGGCAGGTGCATCGTTCCTCCTTCGTCTGCGTCAGATGACGCCTGCTGCTTCGAGCTCGTGCAGGACCTGATCGGACAAGCCCAGCAGGCCGCCGTACACCTCGCTGTTGTGTGTCCCCGGCCGCGGTGGGCCGGCCCAGCGGACGGCGCCGGGCGTCCCCGTCAGCCGTGGGACCACGCCGGGGCCGAGGACATCGGCGCCGATTGCCTCGTCGAAGTGCGGTACCAGCATGTCCCTGGCCTGGAACTGCGGGTCCTGCACCACGTCGGCGATCGTGTTGACCGGGCCCACGACGACACCGGCCTCCTCAAGGACACGGGTGATCGTCTCGGCGTCATACTGCCGGGCCCAGTCGGCGACGATGGTGTCGATCTCGTCCTGGTGGCGTCCCCTCGCCAGGTGCGACCGGAAACGGTCGTCGGTGACGAGGTCGGGCCGGTCCATTGCCGCGCAGAGCCGGGCGAACACGCTGTCCTGGTTGGCGGCGATGACCATCCAGCGGTCGTCCGCCGACTGGTAGAGGTTGGACGGCGCGATGCCGGTCAGGCGGGTGCCGGAGGGCTGGCGCACCACACCGGTGCTGTCGTAGTCGGGGATGCTCGACTCCAGCAGGGCGAGGCAGGACTCGGTGAGGGCGACATCGACCACCTGCCCCGTACGGCTGCCGCCCCGCTCGCGGGCCAGCAGCGCCATGAGCACGCCCTGGGCCGCGAACATGCCGGCCAGCGAGTCACCGATCGACAGGGCCGGGCGCGGCGGTGGCCCGCCCGGGTAGCCGTTGAGGTAGCGCATGCCACTGACCGCCTCCGCTACCGACGCGTAGCCGGGGCGTCGGCTCATCGGACCGGTCTGGCCATAGCCCGAAACCCTCGCCACCACCAGCCCGGGGTTGCGGGCCGAGAGCTGCGCAGGGTCCAGTCCCCACTTCTCCAGGGTGCCGGGCCGGAAGCTCTCGACCAGGACATCCGCGCTGTCCACGAGCCGCAGGAACAGGTCACGCCCTTCGTGGCGGCGCAGATCCAGGGTGATGCAGCGCTTGTTGCGCGCGTGCACGGTCCAGAAGAAGTGATGACCGTCGCGCTCGGACTGCCCCCACTGCCGGAGCGGGTCCGGTGACCCGGGCGCCTCGATCTTGATGACATCCGCGCCGTGGTCGGCGAGCAACCGGCCGCAGAACGGCCCGGCGATGATTGAGCCGAGCTCCAGGACGCGGATGCCATCGAGTGCGGACGCGGGGACGTCGGCGGTGTCCACACACCGAACGCTAGTGGTGTCGGCCGGCCGCGGCTGTCTCGTGACGGGCGTCCGATGGCCCTGGATCCTGCCGGCGAAGCGCGCGGGCCCGCGCGCAACGGCACGATGTCCACGTGATCCCCACCGCCCGTACGCCCCGTCCCCCCGACCAGCCTCCCCGGGCAGCCCTTGACCCGGCACGTTTCACCGCCGACGTCGCGGCAGCCGGCCGCCGGCTGCGCGAGGTGCTCGAGCAGACGCCCCTGCAGCGCAACGACCGCCTGTCAGAGCTCACCGGGGCGGATGTCTGGATCAAGCGCGAGGACCTGCAGGTCGGCAGGTCGTACAAGGTTCGCGGTGCCTACAACACGATCAGTCAACTCGACGCTCCCGCCCGGGCGGCGGGGGTCGTCTGCGCCAGTGCCGGCAACCACGGCCAGGGGGTGGCGTACGCCTGCCGTGTCCTGGGCGTCCGCGGGAAGGTCTTCGTGCCGAGGACCACGCCGCGGCAGAAGCGTGGCCGGATCGCAGCCCTCGGCCGCGAGTTCGTGGAGCTGGTCGTGGTGGGGGACACCTACGACGAGGCGGCCGCGGCGGCGCTGTGTGACGCCGCCACCACGGGGGCCACGCTGGTGCCGGCGTTCGACGCGCTCGCGACGGTGGTCGGCCAGGCCACCGTGGCGGTGGAGCTGCTGGAGCAGCTGGGCAGTGCTCCGGATGTGGTCCTGCTCCCGGTCGGCGGGGGCGGGCTGCTCGCCGGGTGTGCGACCTGGTTGCGGCTGCACAGCCCCGCTACCCGGCTGGTGGGTGTCGAGCCGGCGGGGGCCGCTGGGATGGCCGCGGCCCTGGCCGCCGGGGCTCCTGTTGAGCTGGCGGAGATGGACGGTTTCGTCGACGGCGCTGCCGTACGCAGGGCGGGTGACATCACCTTCCCGCTGGTCCGGGACGCGCAGGTGGAGCTGGTGACGGTGCCCGAGGGGCACGTCTGCACCGAGATCTTGGAGCTCTACCAGGTCGATGGCGTGATCGCCGAGCCGGCGGGAGCTCTCGCGAGCGCCGCGCTGACCGGCGGCATTGTGTCGGTCGAGCCGGGGCAGAGCGTCGTGTGTCTGCTCTCCGGCGGCAACAACGACGTCAGCCGGTATGCCGAGGTCGTCGAGCGCTCGCTGGTGCATCGCGGCCTCAAGCACTACTTCCTGGTTGAGTTCCCGCAGGAGCCTGGCGCGTTGCGGCGCTTCCTCGATGACGTGCTCGGACCGGACGACGACATCGTGCTGTTCGAGTACGTCAAGCGCGACAACCGTGAGACCGGCGCCGCCCTGACCGGTATCGAGCTGAGCAGTGCCGAGGGGTTGGCCGAACTGCTGGAGCGCACTGCCGCGAGCCCGCTGCGCATCGAGCGCCTCGCGCCGGGCACGACGGCGTACCGGTTCCTCGTCTGAGGCGTGCTGCCACATGCCGCGGCCCCACGGTTTCCTTCGGCCGCGGATCAGGCCAGGATGAGCGCGTGGACTACGCCGAGGCCCGCGTGGCCTTCTTCCAGCCCCGACCAGCTGTCGTCAACGCGGTGCCGTGGTCCTCACCGGCTCGCGAGCTGCGGGACGCGCTCGAGCCGTTGGCGACGGTGCACTACTGGAGCGAGGCGTCGAGCCAGGCGTACGCATCGCTCGGCCTGGATTTCCTGACCGGCTACGTGTGGTCGCGGTCGTGCGTGCTGGGCGAGCCGGAGGGCACCGTCGTGGCTGCCGCGTTCGGTGTCTTCGAGGCGGGGGCGGTGGTGGGGCTGTACGACGCGGCGCGCGCGGCCTGCTCGCTGCCACGGATGCGGGAGGCTCGCGAGCGGGGCGCGCTGGCCGCGTTGCGAAGCGCACTGGGGACGGCGCCCGCAGGGGTCGTCGAGGTCGCGGCTGCACTGCGCCGCGGTGTCGAGGCGGCCGACCTGACGGCGCGGCCGCTGTTCGCCGGGCTGCGTTCCTTTCCCTGGCCGGACGATCCGCTGACTGCGGCATGGCACGGTGCGACGGCCCTGCGGGAGTGCCGCGGCGACAGCCACCTGGCGGTCTGCCTCACGCACGGGCTGACCGGGCTCGAGGCGGACGTGCTCACCGAGCTGTGGGTGGGCTACGAGACCCTTACCTACACCGCCACCCGCGCCTGGTCGCCCGAGGCCATGGCCGCCGCGGTCGAGGGGTTGCGCGGGCGGGGTCTGCTCCAGGGCGAGCAGTTGTCGGAGCAGGGCCGTGCGCTGCGCGAGCAGGTCGAGCGGGACACCGACCGCGCGATGTCGGCCGTGCTCGACGCGGTCGGTGACGACCTCGCCGACGTGGTCAGCCGCTCGGTGGGCTGGGGCGCGCAGCTGATCGCCGCGGGCAGCTTCCCGCCGGACCCGTACAAGCGTGCCGCCGGCTGACCAGCCACGGGGTACGGCGTCAGCGGGCCTAGGGCGTGAGGATCACCTTGATGGCGCCGCCCGACTTGCTGCTGGCGACCTCGAAGGCCTCGGCCACGTCGTCGAGGGAGAACCGGTGCGTGACCATCGGGTCCAGATCGATCCGACCTGACCGGACGAGTTCGAGGCTGCGCTCGTACTGCCCTCGGCCACCGTTGCCGCCGATGCCGAAGACGGTCAGCGTCTTGGCCATGATGGGGATCACCGGCAGCGGCGGCAGGTCGTTCGCCCAGCCGATGTGAGCGACCTTGCCCTCCTTGCGGACGAGGTCGAGCACCATCGCCGAGGACGCCGGGAAGCCGGAGGTCTCGATGACGGTGTCGGCCCCGGCCCCGCCGGTCAGCTCGAGCACCGCCGCGCGCGCATCGACCTGCGTGACGTCGAGGCAGTCGGTGGCGCCGTACGCCCTGGAGACCGCGAAGGGAGCCTCGCGCGCGTCGGTGACGATCAGCCGCCCCGCGCCGGACAGCGCACACAGCCGGGTCAGCGCCAGCCCGATCGGGCCCTGCCCCAGCACCACCACCGTCTCGCCGAGCAGCAGCCGCAGCCGGTCCACGGTGTTGAGGCCGACCGCGAGCGGCTCGAGCAGCGCGGCCTGCCAGGCCTGGATGCCGTCCGGCAGAGCGATGAGGTTGACGACCGGCACCGCGATCTGCTCGGTCATGCAACCGTCCGACCACAGTCCGATGAGCTTCTTGCGCTTGCAGTCGAACGGCTTGTCCGAGCGGCACTCCGGGCAGTCGCCGCACGGGAGCGACGGCTTGACCGCCACCGGCACGCCGACCCAGGAGTCATCGACCCCCTCGCCGACGCTGGCCACACGACCGGCGAAGTCATGGCCCGGTACGCGCGGGAAGGGCGTGTCGATGCGCCCGTCGTACTGGTGGGCGTCGGTGCCGCACAGCGACGCCGACTCCACCCGCACGACCACCCACCCGGGCTGTGCCTCGGGCACCGGGCGGTCCTCGATGCGCACCTCCCGTACAGCCGTGAGCACCGCCGCTCTCACTGCAGCGCTCCGCGGTCGCGCAGGACGTCGAGTGCCTGGTCGGCGTGCCCGGCCGCGTGGCCCAGCACCGGCGGCGTCCATGCCCCGATCGTCAGGGTCCCCAGATCCGGGATGGTGACCTCCCGGCCGAGCACGGCGGGGTCCAGAGCCGGCACGCAGGTGCGCAGCGTGCGGCGGGTGGAGTCGAGTTGGCGACGAGCCAGCTCGATGCGCGGTGGCGGGTAACCCAGTGCGTCGTGCCCGATCTCCTCCCGGAAGACGAAGGTCAGCTCCGGGTCGTGCTGCACGCGGGCCAGGGTGGCGGTCCACAGCAGCACCGACACGTTGATGTGGGACACGAGCTGCGCGGGCGTCCAGCCGCCGTCGTGATGCGCCAGGTGCAGGTCGCCGTCGGACAGGCCACTGAGCACCTTGTCGAGACGCGCGAGCGCCTCGTCGGTGCTTCGGAGCGCGTCGGCGATCTCGGGCGTGGGTCCGGTCAAGCCGTCCTCCTTGTGGTCGAGCAGGAACGGCCCGTGATCCGGCAGGTGGACCGCCAGGTCACAGGTTGCTCGCGGGCCCTGCCGGTCACCGCGTGCGTGAGGCCCGCGAGCCTGGCACACCTCACAGTGACGGCGCCACCCTGGCCAGACGTCACGTCGAGGGTGTCGTTGACCAGCGACAGCAGGTCCGCCGCGGCGGCGCCGATCCGGGCCGGGGCCTGGCTGCGACGGTCGGGGGACCAGACCGGGGGTGTCCAGCAGCTCGGCGTAGCCGGTGATGGCCTGCAGCGGCGTACGCATCTCGTGGCTCACTGCCGTGAGGAACTCCGACTTGCGCGGCTGGTGTCCTCCGCCGCGCGCCGCGAGACATCCGCCTCGCGTCGGGCGCGACGCTCGGCCTGGGCTGCAGTACGGACCGTGACGTCCAGGACGTTGACCGACAGCTGGAACGGCTCGCCGTCCGCCCCGCGCACCACCGACACACTGACCGCCACGACCGTCCCGGCTCGCCCAGCTGTACGGGATGACCGAGACGGTGTTCCCGCCGCCGATGAACCCGCTGTACGAGCGACGGCTGCGCAGCAGCATGGGCCGGCCGGTCCCGGGCGCGCAGGTGCGCCTGGTCGGCGAGGACGGCCGCGATCTCGGCGTCGGGGACGCCGGGGAGCTGTGGGTGCGCGGTGAGGCGGGCGCCACGGTCATGTCCGGCTACCTCGACAACCCGGCGGCGACCTCGGAAACGCTGGCAGCCGGCCGGCTGCACACCGGGGACGTGGCGCGTACGGACGCCGACGGAGTCCTGTTCTTTGTCGACCGGGCCAAGGACATGATCAAGCGGGCCGGCGAGAACGTCTCCTGCGCCGAGGTCGAGGCTGTCGTGGAAAAGCACCCGGCCGTCTTCGAGGCCGCCGCGGTCGGGGTCCCGGACGAGGTGCGCGACGAGGCCCTGCACGTCTTCGTCGTGCTGCCCGCTGGCGCCACGGTGGCCGAGGTCCTTGACGACGAGGTCCGCAAGGTGCTGTGCCCCGACAAGGTGACCACCGACGAGTGGCTCGAGGTGCACCGGACCGCGCACGCCGTCGGCCTGCGCAGCAACGTGACCGTGATGTTTGGCTCGGTCGAGCGGCCTGTGTATTGGGCGCGCCACCTGCTGCGCACGCGGGCCCTGCAGCACGAGACCGGCGGGTTCACCGAGTTCGTCCCGCTGCCCTTCGTGCACATGGCGGCCCCGGTCTACCTCAAGCGCGGGGGCCCGCCGGGGACCCACCTGGCGGGAGGTCGTGCTGATGCACGCCGTCGGCCGCATCGCGTACGCCGGTGCGATCGACCACATCCAGGCCTCCTGGGTGAAGACCCGTCCGGCGGGGGCCGCGCAGCTGCTGCGGGCCGGGGTCGACGACCTCGGCGGCACCCTGATGGAGGAGAGCATCAGCCGGGCGGCCGGCGCCGCTCACGGCCAGGAGCTCGGGACGGCCGGCCTCGCGGAGGTGGCGGCACGGGCCGGACGGGCGGTCGTGCAGCGCACGACGTTGTACGGCCGGGTCGAGCAGCGCACCCCGGCGCTGGTTGCAGGATGACCCGGGAACCCGTCGAGCACTGGACCCGGCAGTTCCGGGAGCGGGTCGGGGTCGACGAGCGGGAGGTGTCCCTGTGCTGCGACGACCTCGTGGAGTTCTGTCGCGCCCGGGCGGTCTCACCGGCCGACCTGCTCGCCCGGTGGGAGGACTTTCCGGAGCTCCTCGTACGCCGGCGACCGGAGCCCGGGGCGCCGCCCCATCGCTCTGTCGAGAGCTTCCTCATCCACAATGGGGTGCACGTTTTCGGAGACATCACCTGCGCGGCCGGCCGGCCCGAGGACCTGGCCTTGCAGGGACCGCAGTTCGTCAGGCACATCGTGCCGTGAGGGTGCACGTACGGGCCCGGGTGGCGCTGCCGACCCGGCACGGCAACTTCGAGCTGGTCTGCTTCACGGTGGACCCGGCGACGACCAGGCACCTGGCGATGGTCATGGGCGAGCTGGAAGGGACGCCGCTCGTGCGGGTCCACTCGGAGTGCCTCACCGGCGATGTCCTCGGCTCGCTGCGCTGCGACTGTGGTGACCAGCTGGACAGCTCGCTGGCCCAGATCGGCCGGGAGGGCGGCGGCGCCGTCATCACCTGCGCGGACACGAGGGCCGCGGCATCGGCCTGACGGCAAAGCTATACTCGCCGTCCGCTGCTGACGGTGGTGTCCGTTACGGGATGCAATCCGTTCGGTGTATGCGGCGGTCGGAGCCGCGAGCTGATCGGAGGCTTACGCCGGGCATGATAGGTGCGGGGACTTGCGCCAGCTGGCGAAGGAGGACCGGTGAAGGCTTCTCTTTTTACCGGCGGCTGAGGTGCTGACGGGTCGTGCCAGTGACCTCGAGCTGGCGGAGCGGATGCTGCGTGACGGGGTCCGTTTGCTGACGATCACTGGGCCTGGCGGGGTTGGTAAGTCCCGGCTCGCTGTCGTTGCCGCTAAGAAGTTGCCGGGCAGGTCCGGGGCGCCGGCGGTCTTCGTCGACCTTGCTCCACTGCGCGAACCGGGTCTGGTGCTTCCCACGGCTGCGCGTGCGTTGGGGTTGGCCGAGAGCGGGTCACGTCCGCTGTCGCAAACATTGCGGCGCGTGCTCGGGACGCACCCTCCGCTGCTGGTGCTCGATAATTTCGAGCATCTGCTGCCTGCGGCGGTGCTCGTGGCTGAGCTGTTGCGGGACTGCCCGGAGCTGCGGGTGCTGGTTACGAGTCGCGCTCCGCTGCAGGTCCCGGGCGAGCACGAGCTTCCGCTTGCGCCGCTGCGGGTCCCTGACCTGTCTGCGCCGGTTTCTCTGTCCAGCTTGGCGCAGTGCCCGGCGGTGGAGCTGTTCGTCCACAGATGTCAGCAGGTGCGACCGGACTTCGCGTTGACGACCTCGAACGCACGGACGGTCGCGGAGATCTGCGTACGCCTGGATGGGTTGCCGTTGGGGCTGGAGCTCGCCGCGATCTGGGTGAAGGTGCTTGAACCGCATGAGCTCCTGACCCGGCTGCGCGACCGGTTCGCCCTGCTCGTCCATCCGGGCCGGGCTGTTGCCCGGCGACACCGCGCGCTGGCGGCCACGGTGGCCTGGAGCTATGACCTGCTCGAGCCGCCGGCGCAGCTGTTGCTCCGACGGCTGTCGGTGTTTGTTGGCAGCTGGACCTTGACTGCGGCGGAGGGCGTCTGCTCAGGTGCCGGTTTGGGCGAGCCGGAGATTCTCCCGTTGTTACACGTCCTCGTAGGTCACTCACTGGTGCAGACTGAGCGTCGCGACGGCCACTGCCGCTACCGGATGCTGGAGACCATTCGGGAGTTTGCTTCCGGTGCCTTGCGGGAGGCGGCCGAGGACGGTGTCGTCCGGCAGCGGTACCGGACCTGCTTCCTGCAGCTCGCAGCAGGCAGAGGCCTGGGTTTCCCGGGGCCGGATGAGAGCGGGTGGCTCGACCGGCTCGAAGCAGAGCACGACGACCTGCGTTCGGCGCTGGCCGATGTCGGACCACAGGAAGCCGACGCAGCCCTGATGGCCGCGGCAGGTCTCAGCTTCTTCTGGGACTCCCGCGGCTACCTCCAGGAGGGCCGCGCATATCTGCTGCGATGGCTCGAAGCTGAGGGCACGACGGTCGCGCCTCGCGCCCGCGCGGCGGGATTGGAGGCGCTGGGCCGGTTGGCGCTGGCATGCGACGACCACGTTGAGGCGACCTGGGCATTATGGGAGAGCGCCGAGCTGTTCCTAGCGCTAGGACTCCCTGGGCAGGCCGCCTGGGCGCTGGCCAGCCTGTCGATCTCGGCGTTCCGCCAGGCCGACCGGGCTCAGGCGGGGCTGCTCGCCGCGAAGGCGTGCGCCCTCGCCGCGGGGTCGGGCGACGCCGCCGCGATCGGCCGGAGCAAGGCTGCCCAGGCTCTCGCGGCCTGGGGCGGCGACGACACCGCTGCCGCCGACGTCCTACTGCAGGAGTCGCTGGCCTTGGCTCGGCGGCTGGGTTCGCACTGGGCTGTCGCGCGGATGGCACACTTTATCGGCTGGTTCGCCTATCTGAAAGGGGACAACGAGAGCGGTGTCAGGCTCGAACGGGAGAGTGTGGCCGAGCTGCGCGGGCTCGGTGACCGCCGGATGCTCGCGGACTGCCTTGACGCGCTGGCTTGCCTGCACGAGGCGAGCGGCGATTTGGTGGAGGCAGCGACGTATTTGGCTCTGAGCGAACGGCTCCGGGACAAGATCGGCTGTCCGCGCCCTGGCTATCTGCGGCCACATTGCGCGCTGGCCTGGGCAACGGCCCAGTCACAACTGGCTCCGCTCGCGCTGACCGAGGCGCGTCGCGCCGGAGACGGGTGGGACTTCGACCGCATCGTCGCGCACATCCTGACGCCCGCCGTGAAAGCCTCCGTCCCCAGCCCGTTGACCGGTCGGGAGACGCAGACCGCGGGGCTGTTGGCGGCCGGCCGCACCAACGCCGAGATCGCTGCGGGTATGACGATCAGCGTGCGTACGGTCGAGCGGCACCTGGAAAACGTCCGGACCAAACTCGGGGTGCGCTCCCGGGCCGAGATCGCGACCTGGGTAGCGACCCGCACCAGAGATGGGTAGCGCGGTGGCGGGGAACACGCATCCCGCTGAGCCGTGGTCCTGGTGCACTCATCGTCCAAACACCAGGAGGGGCGGACACGATGACGACAGCCGACGACCAGTGGGGCGAGGCGCTGAACTCTCACGATGTGGAAGGGGTCGTGGGCTGCTTCACCGAGGACGCCGTGTTCACCGACATTGGCACCGGTCAGGTCTCCCGCGGCCGGGAGGAGATGCGCGAGGCGGTGAAGGGCCTTTTCGCCACCTTCAGTGACCTGCACATCGAACGTACGAGCAACATCACGCAGGGCACGATGCTTGCCCACGAATTCACGATGTCAGGTGTGCACAGCGGCTCCGTGCCCGGGCTCGAGGCGACCGGCATGAGCTTCTCCCTCTCGGGCGCGATCGTCGCTGAGGTCCGGGACGGCAAGATCAGCCGAGCCACGGAGTACTGGAACATGGCTGACCTGCTCGCCCAAGTTGGCGCACTCCCCGGCCGCTAACGTGGCTCGCTCGTTCCTTGGTCGGGGCGGTCCGCTGCCGGCCTGCGGTGCCGCCTGCCCCTCCAACACGGTCCTGGCCTCGAAAACCGGCCGGTCAGCCGCGTTGCCGGCGCGGGGGTAGTAGGGCAGCTCCTGGGGCGCGGGCCGCGCTGGGGGGTCGAGTCCATGGGATGTGCTTTGCCGGCCGCTCCAGTAGGGAAGCGACAGCGTTCAGCGGCAGTGAACAGGCCAGCAACGGGGCTCCGAATGTGCGCCAGCGGCAGAGGCGGACGTTGCCGAGCGGCCGTGGCGCGGTGAGCGGCGTGGCCAGCGCCACAGCAATGAACGGCCTCACCTATCGTCGGTGCCGCGGGTCGACACCGTGATGACGATGCGAGGGTGCTGCCCGCGCCGCTGGTGCGGACCAGGTGTGACGACTTCGCCACCCCGGGGGTCAGCGCGCCATGCGGTAGCGAAGGTAGATGACACCCGAGCGGAAGATGCGGCTGTCGACGAACTCCAGACCGACTCGGCACTCAGGGCAAGGCCGGTCTTTGCGATCCCGAGCGCCGGCTTGACGTACAGGCTCGACCCGGCGGCTGAGGGCTGGACTTCTTGACCGGTGCGCGCCGTCGCCGGACAGTCCGGGGACACCATCGTCATCGGAGGCACCCATGAGATCCCTTGTAAGATCATCCCTGGCAGCCGCAGCAGTCGCCGTACTGGGGACCGGCCTATTCGGTGCTCCGGCGTGGGGGGACGCCGTCTATCACTCCCAGCACATCGCGCTGCAACCTGTTGGATCGGCACCGCTACGTTCGGGCTTCGTTGAGAACATCCACGCCAACGGACCCACGGTCTACGCGATGGAGCGCTACGCCCTGGTAGGCGCCACCCCCGGCAGCTACGCCGTCACCCTCCACCTCTTCGCCGACACCTCGTGCACGAGCGTGATCGGACCTTTCCCGAGCATCACCTTCGCGACCAACGCGGTCGGCAACGGCGTCGGGCAGCTGCGGCTGCCCCCCTCGGCGATCCCCGCCGGGTTCCACGGCGCGACGATCGGGATCATCTGGGATCTCGTGGGCGACACCGGTGCGACCTACAGGACTGCCTGCTCAACCGTCGTTCTCGACTGAGTGGCCTCGCGAACGATCGAGCCTGCAGCGCTGCGTAGCTCGCCCAGGCAAGACGACAGACCCGGCCCCACGCGACGGACACAATGTCCTTGTCAGGATGAGCGCAACCTCGCTGCATGCCTATGCGCTCCAGGAACGCGGGCTGGACACGGTGCAGGCCAACGTCGCCCTGGGCCTGCCGGTCGACGGCCGCGACTACGGCGCGGCGGCCGACTTCCTGATCGCGAGGGGCGTGAGGGCCGTCCGACTGCTGACGAACAACCC